>OJNV01000272.1_pt1 | contig 33914 bp, 28 predicted proteins | sample 1597961 | NCBI WGS metagenome assembly OJNV01 (sample SAMN01915220, study PRJEB22387) | human gut metagenome | isolation source: stool | host: Homo sapiens | place: USA
AGGGAGATTGTATGAAAGCATTTCTGATATTAGAAGATGGCCATGTGTTCAAAGGTACAAGCATTGGTTCAACGAGAGACGTTATCAGCGAAATCGTCTTTAATACTTCCATGACCGGTTATCTGGAAGTAATGACCGACCCTTCCTATGCAGGACAGGCAGTATGTATGACTTATCCCCTCATTGGGAATTACGGAATTTGTTATGATGACCAGGAGTCATCAAAGCCATGGGTGGACGGCTTTATTGTCCGCGAATTATCCCGTGTCCCAAGTAATTTCAGAAGCGTGGACACGATTCAGCATTTCTTAACAAAGCATGATATTCCAGGTATTGCCGGAATTGATACCAGAGCCTTAACGAAGATCCTTCGTGAGAAAGGTACCATGAACGGTATGATCACCGTCAATGAAAATTATGATTTAGATACAATTATCCCCCAGTTAAAAGCATATACAACAGGTAAGGTAGTAGAGAAGGTAACATGCCGCGAGAAAGAGATTTTAAAAGGCGACGGTCCGAAAGTAGCACTTCTTGACCTGGGAGCAAAGAGAAACATTGCACGTTCCCTGAATGAAAGAGGATGTGAGGTTACAATTTATCCGGCACTGACACCTGCGGAAGAGATTCTGGAGGCAAATCCGGATGGTATTATGTTAAGTAACGGCCCTGGAGATCCAAAGGAATGTACTTCTATTATAAAGGAAATAAAAAAATTATATGATTCTGAAGTTCCGATCTTTGCAATCTGTCTTGGACATCAGCTTATGGCTCTTGCAACAGGTGGAGATACTCATAAGATGAAATACGGACACAGAGGCGGAAATCATCCGGTCAAAGACCTTGCAACAGGACGTGTTTACATTTCTTCCCAGAACCATGGTTATGTAGTAGATGCTGAGGGACTTGAAGAGAAAAACATTGCAAAACCTGCATTCGTTAACGTCAATGACGGCACAAACGAAGGTATGGCATACGAAGGAAAGAATATCTTTACTGTACAGTTCCATCCTGAAGCATGCCCGGGACCGCAGGATTCCAGTTACCTGTTTGACAGATTTATGGATATGATGGGAGGAAATAAATAATGCCAAGAAATAAAGACATTAAAAAAGTACTTGTAATTGGTTCCGGCCCGATTATCATCGGCCAGGCAGCAGAGTTTGACTATGCAGGAACACAGGCATGCCGTTCCCTGAAAGAAGAAGGCATTGAGGTTGTTCTTCTTAACTCCAACCCTGCAACCATCATGACAGATAAAGATATCGCTGACAGAGTTTATATCGAGCCTCTGACAGTAGAAGTAGTAGAACAGCTTATCCTGAAAGAGAAACCGGACAGCGTCCTTCCTACACTGGGCGGCCAGGCGGGATTAAACCTTGCCATGGAGCTGGATGAGAAAGGTTTCCTCAAAGAACACAATATAAGACTGATCGGTACAACTGCCCAGACAATCAAGAAAGCGGAGGACCGTCAGGAATTTAAAGATACCATGGAGAAGATCGGTGAGCCGATCGCAGCATCCAAGGTTGTTACAACAGTAGAAGATGGTCTTGCATTTACAAACATCATTGGTTATCCGGTAGTTCTCCGTCCTGCTTACACACTCGGTGGAAGCGGCGGCGGTATCGCTCATAATGAATATGAACTTCGTGAAATCCTGGAGAATGGTCTTCGTCTTTCACGTGTAGGTGAAGTTCTGGTAGAGCGCTGCATCGCAGGATGGAAAGAGATTGAATATGAAGTAATGCGTGACAGTGCAGGAAACTGCATCACAGTCTGCAACATGGAGAACATTGATCCGGTTGGTGTCCACACAGGTGACTCTATCGTAGTTGCTCCATCTCAGACACTGGGAGATAAAGAATATCAGATGCTCCGTACTTCAGCCCTGAACATCATCACAGAACTTGGAATCACAGGTGGATGTAACGTTCAGTACGCTCTGAAACCGGACAGCTTTGAATACTGTGTAATCGAGGTAAACCCACGTGTAAGCCGTTCCTCTGCACTTGCAAGTAAGGCAACAGGTTACCCGATCGCAAAGGTTGCAGCAAAGATTGCCCTGGGTTACACACTGGATGAGATTCCGAATGCGATCACAGGAAAAACATATGCAAGTTTCGAGCCAATGCTTGACTACTGCGTAGTTAAGATTCCGAGACTTCCATTTGATAAATTTATTACTGCAAAGAGAACCCTTACTACTCAGATGAAGGCAACAGGTGAGGTTATGAGTATCTGCCATAACTTCGAAGGTGCCCTGATGAAAGCCATCCGTTCTCTTGAACAGCACGTAGACAGCCTGATGTCCTATGATTTCACACAGCTTACAGACGAGGAACTCCTTGCAGAGCTGGAAATCGTAGATGACCGCAGAATCTGGAAGATTGCAGAAGCAATCCGTCGTGGTATGCCACAGTCCATGCTTCACGACATCACAAAGATTGATATCTGGTTTATCGATAAGATTGCAATCCTTGTAGGCATGGAAAATGCTCTTAAGACCAGAAAGCTCACAAAAGAGCTTCTCCTTGAAGCAAAACGCATGGAATTCCCGGACTACATCGTTGCACGTCTAACAGGCAAGACAGAAGAAGAGATTAAAGCTCTTCGTGAAGAATATCAGATTAAAGCGGCATATAAGATGGTTGATACCTGTGCTGCAGAGTTTGCGGCAGCAACACCATATTACTATTCTGTATACGGCGATGAAGGCACAGAGAATGAAGCAGTAGCAACACCGGATAAAAAGAAAATCCTGGTACTTGGTTCCGGTCCGATCCGTATCGGCCAGGGTATTGAGTTCGACTTCTGTTCCGTACACTGTACATGGGCATTTGCAAAAGAAGGCTATGAAACCATCATCATCAACAACAACCCGGAAACAGTTAGTACAGACTTTGATATTGCAGATAAACTGTATTTCGAGCCTTTGACACCGGAAGATGTTGAGAATGTAGTAAATATCGAGAAACCGGACGGAGCAGTTGTACAGTTCGGTGGTCAGACAGCTATCAAATTAACAGAAGCACTGACAAAGATGGGCGTTAAGATTCTCGGAACATCTGCGGAGAACGTAGATGCAGCAGAGGACCGTGAGCTCTTTGATGAGATTCTTGAAAAATGCGAGATCCCGAGACCAAAGGGACAGACAGTATTTACTGCTGAGGAAGCTAAGAAAGCAGCAAATGAGCTGGGCTATCCTGTTCTGGTTCGTCCTTCCTATGTACTTGGTGGTCAGGGCATGAGAATCGCTGTAAGCGATGAGGACGTAGAAGAGTATATCGGTGTGATCAACCAGATCGCACAGGAGCACCCGATCCTTGTTGATAAATATCTGATGGGTAAGGAAATCGAAGTCGATGCAGTATGCGACGGCGAGGATATCCTGATTCCTGGTATCATGGAGCATATCGAACGTGCCGGAATCCATTCCGGTGACAGTATCTCTGTATACCCGGCAAAGACCATCAGCGAGAAAGCAAAAGAGACAATTGCAGAATATACCAGACGTCTTGCCAGAGCTCTTCATGTAATCGGTATGATCAACATCCAGTTCATCGTTCTTGGAGATGATGTATATGTAATCGAGGTTAACCCGCGTTCCAGCCGTACTGTACCGTACATCAGCAAGGTAACAGGAATTCCGATCGTTCCTCTTGCAACGAAGGTAATCCTTGGATACAAGCTGAAAGACATGGGCTATGAACCGGGACTTCAGCCGGAAGCAAAACACTATGCGATCAAGATGCCTGTATTCTCATTTGAGAAGATCCGCGGCGCTGATATCAGTCTCGGACCGGAAATGAAGTCAACAGGTGAGTGCCTTGGTATTGCTGAGACATTCAATGAAGCGCTTTACAAAGCATTTATCGGAGCAGGTATCCGTCTTCCGAAACATAAAAACATGATCATCACTGTTAAAGACGAAGACAAACAGGATATCATCCCGATCGCAAGAAGATTCGAAGCACTTGGATACAGAATCTATGCTACACTGGGAACTGCAAAAGTCCTCAAAGAAAACGGAATCAAAGTTATCCGCACAAATAAGCTGGAGCAGCCTGCACCGAACCTTATGGACCTTATCCTTGGTCATAAGATCGACGTTGTCATCGATACTCCGCCACAGGGTGTAGAGCATCAGAAAGATGGTTTCGTCATCAGACGTAACGCCATCGAGACAGGTGTCAATGTCCTTACTTCTCTGGATACAGCAGAAGCACTGGCAACCAGCCTTGAGAATACAGACCTGAACAATTTATCTCTTATTGATATTGCTACGATTGCAAGAAGATAAAGAACTGATAAATAATATGAAATGATGAAAAGCAGCCGTAATTTTCTCTGTCGGAGAAAAGGCGGCTGTTTTTATCTTATAGAATCAGCAGGAAAAATACAGATTACAGTTGTATCAGTGGCATGGTGTGTAATATAATCATATGAGTATTTACAGTGAGTCAGATAGATATATGTGGTTTTTTTGCATTACTTATTATCTGGCAGAAACCTGTCTGATCCGGTTGAAAATCGTTGTAAATAAGAATAACAACAAAAAAGAAAACAGGAAGGGAAAGATTATGGATTTTATTGAACTGTTAAAGGTCATTTTCCTTGGGATTGTAGAGGGAATCACAGAATGGCTCCCGATCAGCAGTACCGGACATATGATCCTGGTGGATGAGTTCCTGAAACTGAATGTGACAGAGGATTTTAAGAATCTGTTTTTCGTAGTGATCCAGCTTGGCGCGATCCTCGCGGTTGTAGTTCTCTACTGGAACAAATTGTGGCCGTTTTATATCAGACCAATTTCAAAGAAACAGCAGGCAGTGCTTAACAGGCATGGTGCAGTATCCAGAGGAATTCTTACTTTTGTGGAGAAGTTCTGTGATAAAGAAAAATGGGTACTCTGGTTTAAAATTATAGTAGCCTGTATACCGACGATTGTTATCGCACTTCCGTTTAATGATGTCATTGAAGAGAAATTTAATAACTATGTAGTAGTTGCCATTGCACTGATCGTATATGGTATCCTCTTCATTGTCATTGAGAATTATAACAAGAGAAGAAGACCAACCTGTACAAATCTGGAAAATCTGTCATTTAAGACTGCACTCATCATCGGTCTGTTCCAGGTACTCTCCGTAGTTCCGGGTACATCCCGTTCAGGTTCCACCATTATCGGTGGTATCCTTGCAGGAACCTCCCGTACAGTAGCAGCAGAATTTACCTTCTTCCTGGGAATCCCGGTCATGTTCGGAGCCAGTCTTCTGAAAATCCTGAAATTCGGTTTCTCTTTCACAGGAACAGAGGTGATGATCCTGATCGTGGGAATGGTAGTGGCATTTGTAGTTTCCATTATCGCAATCAAATTCCTGATGGGATACATAAAGAAACATGACTTTAAGGCATTCGGATGGTACAGAATCGCACTTGGTATTCTGGTGCTTGGATACTTTATCGGAAAAACACTTCTTGGTTAATGCTATAAAAAGAATTTTTTATAGCAGTCCTCGTAAATAATGTATAAGAAAAGCCCTGCTGTATAAGCGGCATGTACGTCATAAGCGTATATCCCGGACAGCAGGGCTTTTTATTATGTTACAGGTTTCTTATATGCAGATCATTTCGCCGGTATAAGAGGTATCATAACCTGTCAGATGATGAATCTCAGTTTTGAAATCTTCAGACTGTACAATTTCCACAAGAGCAGAGAACCCCGGCTTTCTCACAGATTCCGCAGGAATTGCCAGATACATCTGCATATCAGTCACAGGGACGAAATCAAGTCCCGGAAAGTAACGTGCGATCATTTCTTCTCCAAAAGCAACATTCGTTCTGTGCTCAAAAACAGAAGATGCAGATGACATATCAGAGACAGCTTCATTTCTGTATCCGCTGATTTTTTCAGAAGAGATTCCCCGTTCTTTTAACAGACGGTCTAGATAAACCCTGCGGGCACTTCCCTTTTCACGATTCATAAAAACAACTTTCGGATCCGTCAGGTCCTCCACAGAAGAAATCTTTTCAGGATTTCCGGCCTGTACATAGAAGCCGACAGAGTATTTATATAAAGAAAGAAGTATCAGCGGGATTCCGGGAACCAGGTGACGGATATCATCTATATCCAGACTGGTAGCAGCGATATGTGCCTTTTCGAAATACAGGGAATAAAGTCCGTTATAGTCATTCATATGAGACTGCAGGACAGGAAGGCCATCAGGATGAGCGGACATTTTGCCGAGAAGAAGCTCCAGGGCGGCAGAAGTCTGGCCGCCTAAAATGATACCACTGGAATGAAGCAGATAATCTCTCTTCAGCAGAGAGCTCTCAGGTTCAAAATTAACAAAAGTGTATGGAATATCCTGCCCGCTTTCGGAATTGCCGGAACTGCTTCTGTTAAGATACTGTGTCAACTGCTCTTCGCTGACCCTGAGTTGTTTTCCGATTTTGGAAGATTCCAGCTCACCGCGCTTGATAAGTTCATAGACCGTTGTCTTTTTGATCTTCAGACGGTCTGCGACCTCCTGAGCTGTGTAAAGTTTATTCATCAATACCTACCATGACATTAGTAGCCTTGATCACTGCATAAGCATCAGAACCTACTTTCAGGTTTAATTCTTCAACTGCTGCACAGGAGATGGTTGCTGTGATAATGTTTCCACCGCCGATATCAATAGAAACGATGGAGTTTACAGCTCCGTTATTGATACTTACTACTTTCCCTTTTAACTGATTGCGTGCACTTAATTTCATGATAATTACCTCACTGTTTATTATTTTTTTCTATAGATTTATCTGATACCCGATCAAAGGCCGGAAAGTTGTTTTTGCCGGTAAAAATAAGGCTTTCGACCTTTTATCATTTACATGATAACATATACAAATAAAATTGACAAGAATACAAAAGTTTTGTACAATAGATACAAAAGGAAACAAAACTGAATAAAACAAAACGAAACTAAATGAAAGGTGGTAAAAAAATGAGAAAGAAATTAATTGCAGCAATGATGGCAGGAGTACTGAGTGCAGGAATGTTCAGCACAGGAGTTTTCGCAGCAGATACAGACTTAAAAGGTGAAGTCAACACATTCATCGCAGCAAGCTTAAGCAATGCAATGGAAGAAATCCAGAAAGATTTCAATGAGACATATCCTGATGTTGAAATCCTCTACAATGCAGACAGCTCAGGCACATTACAGACACAGATCGAAGAAGGCGCACGCTGCGATATCTTCTTCTCAGCAGCTGACAAGCAGATGGACGCTCTGGTAGACGAAAATCTGGCTAAGAAAGATACTGTAGAAGATATCCTTGAGAACAAAGTCGTTCTGATCAAACCTAAGGATGGAGAAACAAAAGTTACAGGATTCGAGAACATCACAGATGCAGCCAACATCGCACTTGCAGGTGACAGCGTTCCTGTTGGACAGTATTCCAGAGAAATTTTCGACAATCTTGGAATTACAGATGAAGTAAATAAGATGGAAATCAATGAAGGTAAAAATGTATCTGAAGTTCTTGCTGCAGTAAGTGAAGGAAGTAATGAGATCGGTATCGTTTATGCTACAGATGCAGCTTCCGTTACAGATAAAGTAGACGTTATCGCAGAAGCTCCGGCAGATGCATTGAAGACGCCTGTTCTCTATCCGGTAGGCCTTATCGAAGACAAAGAGGCATCTGAGGATGATGCAGCAGCTACAGAAGCATTCCTTGAGTACATCAAATCTGACGATGCTATGAAAGTATTCGAGAAATACGGATTCACAGCATACAAAGCAGATGATGCTTCCGAAACAGATGATAAAGATGCAGAAGCAACAGAAGAAGCAGATGACACAGAAACAAATGCTGAGACAGAGACAACAGAGGAAGCTAAATAAGAATGAGTGAATTTCTGGCAGAAATAAACTGGAGTCCTTTATGGATTTCACTGAAAACAGGTTTCGCGGCTACTGTGATCGCGTTCTTTCTGGGGATATTCTTTGCGAGACTGGTAATGAAGATGAAACCTGTTTCCAGAGGCATACTGGATGGTATCCTGACCATGCCTCTGGTACTTCCCCCGACAGTGGCCGGTTTCATTCTGCTTCTGCTGTTCAGTCTGAGACGTCCGTTCGGGGCATTTCTGCTGGATAATTTTGACATTAAGATCGTACAGACCTGGAAGGGCTGCGTGATCGCAGCATCTGTAATTGCGTTTCCGCTGATGTATCGAAATGCACGCGCAGCATTTGAACAGGTGGATGTGAATCTGATCGCAGCAGGCAAGACACTTGGCATGAGTGACAGAAGAATCTTCTGGACAGTTGTCATGCCGACAGCAGGACCCGGAATCGCATCCGGTACAGTCCTTGCCTTTGCCAGAGCAATCGGAGAATACGGTGCTACATCCATGCTCGCAGGAAACATTCTTGGCAAGACCAGAACCGTTTCCGTTGCCATTGCTTCGGAGACTGCGGCAGGAAATTATGGCATGGCCGGTTTCTGGGTAGTTGTGATCTTGATCATTTCATTTGTGATCGTTGCGGCAATCAATATCGTTTCCGGTAAGGGAATGAAGATGGGTAGGTGGATGTAATGGCAGTCAGTGTGGATATTGAGAAGAAACTTCATGGCTTCGCTCTGAAAGTAAAGCTGGAGAGTGATGGTTCTCCAATGGGGATCCTTGGAGCATCCGGAAGCGGAAAAAGTATGACTCTGCGCTGTATTGCAGGAATCCAGACACCGGACTCAGGAAGAATTGTTGTAAATGATAAAGTTCTTTTTGATTCAGAAAAGAAAATCAATCTTAAACCGCAGGAGAGGAAGGTTGGCTATCTTTTTCAGAACTATGCACTTTTTCCTACCATGACTGTAGAGAAGAATATCGCATGCGGATACAGAGGGGATAAGAAACATCTTAAGGCAAAAGTGGCAGATTACATAGAGCGCTATCAGCTTAACGGGCTGGAGAAACGTTATCCGGGACAGCTTTCCGGAGGTCAGCAGCAGCGTGTCGCACTGGCACGAATGATGATCGGAGAACCGGAAGTCATCCTTCTGGATGAACCGTTCTCAGCACTGGATGGATATCTGAAAGATATCATGCAGCGTGATATGCAGAACTTTCTTAATGAGTACACAGGTGATATGATTCTGGTCACTCACAGCCGTGATGAGGCTTACAAGTTCTGCGGACATCTGACAATTCTGGACAGCGGTCAGGCACTTACTACAGGAGAAACCAAGAAACTCTTTGAACGACCGGGTATTCTGCAGGCAGCCAGACTGACAGGGTGTAAAAATTTCTCAACTGTACAGAAAATGGGAAAACACAGTATTTATGCAGTGGACTGGGATCTGATGCTGCAGACCAAAGATGTGGTGCCGGATGATGTTACGCATGTGGGAATCCGCGGTCACTGGATGAAAGGTGCATCTGAAGGCGGAGAGAACCACATGGAAGTGGAAGTTATGGAATATATTGAAACGACCTTTGAACATCAGTATTTACTGAAGAACAAGAAAGGCGGAGACTGTCAGCCGGTCTGGTGGATGTGCCCCAAAGGAAATTTTGAGGAAGATCCGCATGCAAAAGTTCCGAAATATATCCATTTTCCGGAAGAGCATCTGATGCTGCTGAAAGAAGCGAAATAGAATATATAAGAAATAATAAAAAGCGTTGTATTTTCAACAGAGATTTCTGGTGAAGATATAACGCTTTTTTAACCGAATCAAGTAAGTCCCTGCGGAGCAGTTATTCGGTGTAGAATCGCGTAGGCACGTAGCTGTAAGAGTCTGCCGGTTTGATAACGCAGATGGATGTTATCAAATTGTCTGAGAAATCTATGACGGATGATTCTTAGAATATTTTATGTAGTCCACAACCATCATCGCCAGTTTAAATGTCAGTGCATCTTCAAACGCGCGGATATCCAGTCCGAATTTTCTCTGGAGTTTTTCGAAACGGTACACCAGAGTATTTCTGTGTACATAAAGCTGTCTGGAGGTCTCGGAGAGATTCAGGTTATTTTCAAAGAAGGTACGGATGGTGATCAGGGTTTCTTCGTCAATAGAATCCAGAGTTTCCTCTTTGAAGATCTCGTCGATAAACATTTCACATATGGAAACAGGAAGCTGGTAGATCAGTCTGCCGATTCCAAGCTGGTTATATCCGAATACATTTTTATCTGCGTAGAAAATCTTGCCTACTTCAAGGGCTGTATGTGCTTCCTTGTATGCGTCTGGAAGCCTGGAAATATCCTCTGCCAGATTACTGTAGGCAACCCATGCGGAAGTCATTGCTTCTGTATTTAACATATCTACAAGCATATATGCAATTGATTCCAGATCCTCATAAGTTTCTGTAGACTGTAATTCTCTGATGATGATAATCCCTGTATCATCAATAGCTGTGATGAAATCTCTGGTACGGGCAGAGAAAATATTCCGGATCGTAGCGAGAGCGTTCTCATCCTTGGTCTGTTTGGTTTCCACAAGAAATACGGCACGCTGAACAGAAGTTGCAATGTGCAGTTTCTTGGCGCAGTTAAAGGCATCTACATCAGAATAACTACCAAGGAGAAGATTCTGCATAAAGGTATTCTTGTCGCTTTTCTCTGCATAGGCAGCCAGGAGACTCTGTACCTGGCATACAGCCAGCTCTCCGATGGTAGCAGTACTTTCTGCTTTTCCCCATACGATCAGAATATAGGAGATGGAATGGTTCTCCATGATCTTATACAGGCAGCAGCTTGTATTGGAAACACACAGGGCACTGCTTTGGCGAAATTCTTCCAGTTTTGATTCTGCAGGAAGTTTTTTATCACAGGTAGAGAGAAAGATATGGTTATCAGAATCCAGCAGACAGAAATCAATCTGGCTGATATTCTTCCAGTCTGTCAGGCATTTCTGTAAAATCTGTTGTATTTTCATTAGGTCAATCCTTTCTTTTGGGGTATGAGTCAGCTTATAGCAATCCTTGCAAATTGTCTGATCGAAGTAATCAGGCAGCCAATTCTATATTATAACATAAAAACCCGGGGAAAACTCCCCGGGTTTATTAAAGATTCCTGAAAATTAGTTGCAGATTGTAAGTTCTGTTTCTTTATCAAAGAAATGAGATTTTTCCATATCGAATGCGAATTTGATCGGATCACCGGTCTTAGCTGTTGTACGAGAATCAACTCGTGCTGTAACCTGAGTTCCGTTTACATCGAAGTATAAGAATACTTCAGCTCCGAGAAGCTCGTAAACTTTAACTACGGATGTCATCGGTGCGCTTGGAGAAGCTTCGATGAACATCTGGGAATCATGGATATCTTCCGGACGGATACCGAGAACAACTGTTTTACCTACATAGCCGCCATCTTTAAGAGCTTTTGCTTTAGCAGCTGGGATAACCAGTTCATGCTCGCCAACTTTAGCGATAAGGTTGCCACCTTTTTCGGAGATAACAGCGTCAAGGAAGTTCATCTGCGGAGATCCCATGAATCCTGCAACGAATAAGTTGCCTGGTTTCTGATACAGGTTCTGAGGTGTATCTACCTGCTGAACAACACCGTCTTTCATAACAACGATTCTGGTACCAAGAGTCATAGCCTCTGTCTGGTCATGTGTTACATAGATGATTGTAGCACCCAGTCTCTGGTGGATCTTGGAAATCTCGATACGCATCTGTACACGAAGTTTAGCATCCAGGTTGGAAAGAGGCTCATCCATAAGGAATACCTTAGGATTACGTACGATAGCACGTCCCATAGCAACACGCTGTCTCTGACCACCGGAAAGAGCCTTCGGTTTACGATCAAGAAGTTTCTCAAGGTCAAGGATTCTTGCAGCTTCACGAACTGCTTTATCAATCTGGTCTTTCGGAACTTTACGAAGTTTAAGTCCGAATGCCATGTTATCATATACTGTCATATGAGGATACAGAGCGTAGTTCTGGAATACCATTGCGATATCACGGTCTTTAGGCTCTACATCGTTCATAACTTTGTCACCAATCTTTAATGTACCGCCGGAAATTTCTTCCAGACCGGCAATCATACGAAGTGTAGTAGATTTACCACATCCTGAAGGTCCTACGAAAATGATGAATTCTTTATCTTCGATCTCCAGATTGAAATCTTTAACTGCCTGGAAACCATTTGGGTAAGTTTTGTTAATGTGCTGTAATGATAAGCTTGCCATGATTATTATTCCTCCAAAATTATTTCATATTGTTTTTGCTGATTGATTACTCGTTTTTTTCATCTGTAGACAGTATAGCGAAAAGGAGGGGGGATGGCTAGGGAAGAATCGTACAAAGATTTTTTTTGTTTCTTGTCATTCTGACGAAAAGCCGGAATCAGTATTCGGGGATTCCGTCAAACTGTCAAAAGGCATGAGAAAAACGCAGGACAAAATGACGAAATTCTGTCTGCGTTTTTCAAAATTGGAACTATAGCAGTCCTGGTAAACATAGTTCTTTTTACCACCTGTTACACAAAGTGTATACAAGATTATGGTTTGACTGAATCAAGTCAAAAATCTCTGACAATATGAAGGAACGGATGGGAGAATACGGATATCGGGCTAAAATTACAGGTGGATCAGAGAAAGCAAATCATCAGGAAGCATTTTGCGCAAATTCTGTGTTGACCAGTTCTGCATACGGTGTACGTTCCTTCAGTTCTCCTGCGTCTTCCAGGATATCCTGCAGCAGTTCAAATCCATCCTGCCCGAACACCAGATTTTCTTTCCAGGTATCCTGATCGTAATAACGTTTTACGATGGCTGTGATGGTATCCAGATCTGTTTCAGGGAACTGTGGCTCGATTACTTCTGCAATCTCCTCTGGAGTATGGCTCTGAACGTAGTCCATACCTTTCTGCAGAGCATCAGTGAATTTCTGCATGATATCAGGATTTTTTTCCATATAGCTGGTTTTGGCACTGTAGGAGGTATAAGGCACATAGCCGGAGTCAACACCAAGGGATGCCACGACATACCCAGCGCCCTGCTTTTCAAGAGCAGTAGCAGACGGCTCAAATTCTACAGTGAAATCTGCCGAATCATCTCCTGTAAAAGCAGCCGCAGTAGCGCCGAAGTCAATGCTCTGGTCAATAGACAGATCTTTCTGAGGGTCAAGGCCATTCTGCTTCAGAATATATTCAAATACCATTTCCGGCATGCCACCTTTGCGTCCGCCCAAAACTTTCCTGCCTTTCAGATCTTCCCATTTAAAATCCGGCATTTCTTCTCTTGCCACAAGGAAATTTCCGGCCCGTTGGGTAAGCTGTGCAAAGTTTACAACAGGATCAGTAGCTCCTTCCTGATAGGCATAGATAGATGCTTCTGCTCCCATAAATCCGATGTCCGCCTCGCCGGATATGACGGCAGTCATAGTTTTATCTGCCCCAAAGCCAGTTATAAGCGTCATATCAAGCCCCTCATCTTTAAAATATCCCTCTTCGATTGCCACATACTGCGGTGCATAAAAGATGGAATGGGCTACTTCATTTAAGGTAACTTTTGCAAGCTTCGCCTCATCTTTCTTTGCAGCAAACACTCCCAGCGGCAGTGCAGTCACCGCCAGAACGACTGCTGTCGCTAGTGAAATCCATTTTTTATTTTTCATGCAGACACTCCTTTACCGACTTCTTCTGTTAGAGTATGCATAATTAATTAATTGGTGACCAGGGGGGACATACAAAGTATCGCAAAACACAGCCTCCATGATTCCTTTTGTTAGGATATGCCCCCAAAATCAACTGCTAATCACGATCAACTTTCCCATTAGTTAAAAAATATGAATTTTATTTAACAACAATTCAATTGTGTCCAATTTCCAATCATGCTATGATTTAATCACAAAAGCTTTTGAAATTTCAATCAGGAGAGAATTAGGATGAATATTGGAAGTGTGATAAAAAAATATAGAAAAGTGTCTGGTTTCACCCAGGAGGAAATGGCAAACCGCTTAGGAGTAACTACCCCAGCGGTGAATAAATGGGAGAACGGGAACTCCAATCCAGATATTGAACTGTTAGCACCTATTGCAAGGCTGCTACATATTTCCCTTGATACCCTATTGTCTTTTCATGAAAATCTGACAGACGTTGAAATTACAGAACTTATTCAAGAAATGGACAAAATGTTTTCGGTAGAAGGTTACGAAAAAACCTATCAATGGGCAGTAAATATCATAAAAGATTACCCTAACTGCAACATGCTAATCTGGCAGGTGGCGGTGATGCTTGACTCGCGAAGAATCATAGGTCAGTGTGAGCACCCCGATAAGTACGACGAACAGATTAATTTCTGGTACGAAATAGCACTAAATGACAAGGATGAAAAAATCCAGCACCATGCGGCAGATTCTCTGTTCGGATTCTACTTGCGAAAAGGGAATTATGAAATGGCAGAAAAATATCTGAATTATTTTTCCGACTATGATCCCATGAAAAAACTAAAACTTGGACAATTATACATGGAACAGGAAAAAACAGAAGAAGCATATGAAAAGCTGGAAAATGTCGATACAATCTGTGATTTTCAGAAATCAAGATTATATAAACATATAAAATTTCAAGACGCAGAAAATCCATATGCTGAAGAAATGAAAAAAGAACTGATTGCAGGCTTCCAAAATGAAGAAGACTTTGCTTATATGAAAGGCTATAAACCCTGGAAAAAACTATTAGCAAAGTATTGATTCTGATTATGTTTATTGCAAAATAAAAAGCTCTATCCATTCGGAACAGAGCATTTATAGATGAAAGAAATTATTTGGCAGGCGTCGCGGCTCCTGCATCTCTTTTAACACCTCAAATAATCTTAGATTTATAATAACCGGAACCTACCAACTTGTAAACAATAAATATACTATCATGTGAACAGTAACTTTCTTTGACAGAACACATTACAAAGATAAAAATAGATATTGACAAGGAGTAATTGAACCAGTATTATATAAGTACAAAGAAGTCTTTTTCCGGAGTGAGAAAGATATTATTACTTATTCAAAGGAAAGGGGCTCTGGACGAGTTCCTTTTTACATTTCATAAAACTTGATTGTAAAACATATACTATGAACACAAAGTAGCTCTGGATAGGATATTCAGAGTTGTAAAAACGGCGGAAATATCATTGCTGGTATTTCCGCCACTTCTTTTATAGATTCTCCGCGCTATTTAAAGTGGTTTTTGTAAGCATCTTATCATCTGTGCTGTCTTTTTTCTCTGCAAATGCTGTCACAGGAAGTGAAGTCACAGCAAGCACAACGGCAGCTGCCAGCGTGATCCATTTTTTATTTTTCATGCAGATACTCCTTTAACAACCGTAGCAAGAATTCCCTCACCTCTATAGGGACGCCACTGAAAAAGTCTTTATTTTGCATAAAGCAGTACAATATAAAGTGTTTTTATTTGTTTTAATCTACTATATAATGTGTATAAAAATAGTTTTTCAGTGGCGTCCCTGTAGATGTGGTTAAAAACATTTATTTTTCTTCGCTGTGAACTGGCTGGGACTGTGAATGATAGGTATGGAAGTGTGTTATTGGAGATGGAATGGATAGAAACGGAACATAAACGGAATAGAAAATGATAGTATAAATTTTACAGATATGGGCTTGAAATGTTGGGGCTTTTATAGTAATGTAGATGATACAACGCTTAAGGCGAGGGCTGTCTCCGGACAGTCTGTTTTTGTGAAGAAGGATGAGGAAAAATTTTATGGAGAGGACAAAAGAAAGGTCATCGTTTCGTAAGAAGTTTATCGGTGACAGGAAGTTTTATATGATGGTTCTGGCTGTGGCTGTTCCGATCATGATCCAGAATGGAATCACGAATTTCGTGAGTCTGCTGGATAATATTATGATCGGGCGGATCGGCACGGAGCAGATGTCGGGGGCTTCCATTGTGAATCAGTTGATTTTTGTCTATAATCTGTGCATTTTCGGAGGGGTATCCGGAGCGGGTATTTTCACGGCGCAGTATTTTGGACAGAAGGATCACGAGGGTGTGAGGCAGACATTCAGGTATAAGTTCTGGATGGCTGTGATCCTGACAATCGGGACGATTTTGCTATTTCTGACTGTTGGAGAGAATCTAATCAGTATGTATCTTCAGGGAGAGGGTACTGCGCAGCAGATTGCAGATACGCTGAATTATGGAAAACAGTATCTGGATATTATGCTGTTGGGATTGCCGCCGTTTATGATGGTACAGATTTATTCCAGTACTCTGAGAGAGTGCGGAGAGACTGTTCTGCCAATGAAAGCAGGAGTTGTGGCAATCTGTGTGAATCTGTTGTTTAATTATCTGTTGATCTATGGTGTATTTTTCTTCCCTAGACTGGGTGTGAGAGGTGCGGCAATCGCAACTGTGCTGTCACGTTATGTGGAGGCTGCAATTGTAATAGGCTGGACACACAGGCATACGGAGAAGAATGCATTTGCAAAGGGGCTGTACAGCACGCTTAAGGTTCCTGCGAATCTGACAAAGAAGATTCTGGTCAAGGGTACACCGCTGTTGTTTAATGAGACTTTATGGGCTTCTGCCATGGCGATGCTGACTCAGTGTTATTCGATTCGAGGGCTGAATGTGGTTGCTTCGCTGAATATTTCCAATACCATCAACAATGTGTTTAATATTGTGTTTATTGCGCTGGGAGATTCTGTTGCGATTATTGTGGGACAGCTTCTGGGTGCGGGAGATATGAAGAAAGCGAGAGATACAGATAACAAGATGATTGCGTTCTCAGTGATGTGCTGTACCTGTGTGGCAATGGTGATGTTTGTTATGGCGCCGCTGTTTCCAATGCTTTATAATACCAATGATGAGGCAAGGGAGCTGGCGAAGTATCTGATTATGATCACTGCATTCTTTATGCCACAGAATGCGTTTTTGCATGCAACCTATTTTACTCTGCGTTCCGGTGGAAAGACGATTATTACGTTCCTGTTTGACAGTGTGTTTATCTGGTGCGTCAGTGTGCCGATCGCGTTTGTGCTGAGTCGTTATACAGGGATTCATGTGCTTGTGATTTATGCATGTGTGCAGCTGGCAGATTTGATTAAGTGTGTGATTGGATTTGTGCTGGTTAAGAAGGGTGTGTGGCTGCAGAATATTGTTTCATCATGATAAAAATTTTCAATAACATTTGGCTTGACTAACCGATATACTATAGTGTATTATCAGAAAAAATATTTATATTCTCTTTGCACTGCATTACATTCAACAGAATGCGAGATCAACAGTACAAACTGAGCAGGCGATGCCCGAGATGCTTGAGGGCGTGGGGCCGGGCCGCGCGAAGCGGCAGCAGATATGAAAATTTTCAGACATATCTGTGGGACAGTGTATGTTCCGCAGGTGTGTCTTTTTGTTTTCTGAAAAGTATGTTTTGGAAAGATTTTCTTTTAGAGGGATTTTTTTAGGAGGATTTTCTGAGACAGGTGCAGTTCCGAAATACAAAAAGACCCCTGTAAGACCGCACTTTGATAAGTCACAGAAAGGAAATATGTTTTCTGACTGTGGCGCAATGTATGTGACATAAGAAGAACCTGTAAACTCAAATATAGGAAAGTACAAAAGCTTATATATTTGTTGAAAAGAAAATTTAGGAGGTCCTAGTTATGGAACAGACAAAAAAATTAAACATGACAGCAATGTCAGACAAGACAAACAGTAATACGACAGCTAAGAAGGAAGAGCCTGCATGGGAACATAAGGTGGCAATGAAGGTATCAGGTGTGAGTATTGCAGTAAACCTGTTACTTTCCTTATTTAAATTACTTGCCGGAATTGTGGCACATTCAGGTGCTATGATCTCAGATGCGATTCATTCTGCATCTGATGTGGGAAGTACTTTCGTAGTGATTGTCGGTGTGAATTTATCCAGTAAAAAATCTGATAAGGAGCATCAGTATGGACATGAGCGGATGGAATGTGTATCTTCTATTATTTTGTCCGGATTGCTTCTGGCAACCGGTATCGGAATTGGTATGAGTGGAATTGAGAACATTATTAAGAGTACTTCAGGAGCAAGTATTGCAGTTCCCGGAACATTGGCACTGATTGCAGCAGTAGTTTCTATTGTAGTGAAGGAGTGGATGTTCTGGTATACCAGAAGTGCTGCGAAGAAAATAAATTCCGGTGCACTGATGGCAGATGCATGGCACCATCGTTCAGACGCAATGTCTTCTGTTGGTGCATTTATTGGTATCCTTGGTGCAAGACTTGGATTCCCGATCCTGGATCCACTTGCCAGTGTTGCAATCTGTGTACTGATCGTGAAAGCATCTGTAGATATTTTCAGAGATGCAATTGATAAGATGGTTGACCATTCCTGCGATGAGGCAACAGAAGAGAGCATGAGAGAAGTGATCATGGGAGTGAAAGGAGTGAAGGGAATCGACCTTCTCCAGACACGACTTTTCGGTTCCAAGATGTATGTGGATATTGAAATTTCAGCAGATGGAACGATTCCTCTGGATGAGGCACATGACATTGCGGAAAATGTTCATCATAGTATAGAGAAGAATTTTAAAGATGTAAAACACTGTATGGTTCATGTGAATCCGGTGAATGAGTAAATAAAAAGCGAGACTGTCCGAAGTATAATCTGGGCGAGGGTGTAAAAATTCTTGTGTCTATGGAAAGTAAATCTTTCTGATAAGAAATAGATATGTAAAATTTTGCTGTCGAATTAATGATTATGCGGCTGTCGAATATATCTTTGTACTTACAGTATTGCCATGTAGGAAAATTATATACATCATTTTCGATTTTTTTGCATGACAAGTAAGGCATCATGATTATTGCCTTTTGTGGGCTCTGCCCACACCCGACCTCTGGAATAGGATCGGAAATTTCTGGCAATAATATAAATGCCGAAGGAATAGACAGAAAGCAGGAATGAGGGGCTTAAAAGAGCTTCCCCATTCCTGCTTTTCTTTTCTCTTACAGATAAGCAGTAAGCCGTTCTCCGTAAAGGACTATCAGCTGATTCAATACCTGATCCCAGTTCCGGTATCTCTGCGTCCACTTTTTGACTACGTTCTCGCTGGCAAGATACAGCATCTTTTCCAATGCAGAATCGCTTGGGAATACGCTTTTCGTTTTCGTGACTTTCCGATACTGGCGGTTCAATCCTTCTATGATATTTGTCGTGTACATAATGCGTCTGATATCATTAGAAAACTGGAAAAAGGAACTTACATCTTCCCAATTATTTTCCCAGTTACTGATCGCGTACGGATATTTCTTCCCCCATTTTTCTTTCATGTTCTCCAGCTCTGTTAAAGCGGCTGTTTCGTTCGGAGCATTGTACACTTCTTTGAAATCTGAGGAAAACTTTTTCAGATCATTATAATTTACATATTTGAAAGAATTGCGTAGCATATGGATCACACATCTCTGGATCTCTGCCTGCGGATAAACTGCCTGAATAGCTTCTTTAAAACCCGGAAGACCATCCACACAGAAGAAAAGGACATCTTTTACTCCGCGGTTCTTAAGATCATTAAGCATCCCAAGCCAGAACTTGCTGGTTTCATTTGCGCCTGCTGTGATGCTGAGGATATCTTTGTATCCCTCCACTGTAACGCCAAGAACTACATACGCAGCACGACTCAGGATTCTGCCATCCTCACGTACTTTATAATGAATACAGTCCATAAAGACAAACGGATAAACCGGGTTCAGAGGACGGGACTGCCATTCCTTAACCTGAGGAAGTATCTTGTCTGTGATCTTGCTGACCATTTCAGCTGATAGCTCAATTCCATAAAGAGCCTGGAGCTGGTCGTGGATGTCACGTGTACTCATACCACGGGCATATAAAGAGATCACTTTTTCCTCAATCCCGGAAATATCTCTCTGGTATTTAGGGATGAGTTTTGGTTCAAACTCACCGTTACGGTCTCTTGGTACGTCGATTTGAAATTCACCGTATTGACTCTTTAAGTTTTTTGTAGAATGACCATTTCTTTTATTGTCTGTCTGTAGATCTCCCTTATGGTTTTTCTCGTAGCCAGGAGTTGCATCCAGTTCTGCCTCCATCAGCTCCTGCAGGATATCCTTGAAACTGTCTTTCAGAAGCGTGTATATATCTGCAACGCTATTAATGTTGTTTCCTGAGATGATCTGTCGAATTTGTTCTTTTGCAACTGCCATAAAAAATACTCCTTTTCGATAAGAATTGTCATATCTGAATTCTTACCAAAAAGGAGTTATTTTTTACCAAAAACACAAACTATTTTACACTACCGAATAACTATTTGCAAGAGATTTCATTTTTCTCTTTGTAATAGGTAGAAACTGTGTTAATACGATACAGACACTAAAAGAGCTGGTAATTATATCACTGCTTCATGCATATGGCCATCAGTTCTTTTATTTTGTATTATTTACACTGATCCATAAATGACTTTTTCAATGTTACAAAATAGAAGAATCATTCACTCTAAAACCGTAATATACCACAAATATGGCAGAATAAGAAAAAAGTGGTACCGCTGAAAGTGGCTGTCAGCACTGTCTTTATTTGATTATGGCATATTACCACTTTTTTATAAGAAAGTCTTTATGTTATATATTTAATCTGTAATTTTCTTATTTTTCTTCATAAAATATGGAATGTGGCATGTAGCAATGTTAAATTGTACTTTGGCATCCGCTCTAAAACCCATATTCTGTAAGAACACTGAAATGCTTTATAACCTAATACTAACATCCTCATTACAAAGCTAAACAATCATGAATGATATAGCGTTAGCAGAACATCTTCTTGTTCTGCTTGCTCATTTTATACAACAGACTGAAACTGTGTCAATGGGGCATATTTGCCGGCGTAAGCCCTTGCCATTGATTCAGATTGAAGACTGTGGTATAAGAATACAGTTATTTATGAAATCACAGAAGTGAAAACTGTTGCTGGACAGCAGCTCTTAAAAGATAAGATTGCAGTCACATTGCCAATTAAAATGACACCGGATGAGGTGAAAAAGTTATCCGCTGATACAAGCAAAGGAGAATATAATGATGCAGAGAACATGTGGTATTTCTATGATGCCACATATGAAATTACAAACAATGCGAAATTCACTATGCCAAAAGCCGCATAAATACTGGGTTTTTTAAGAAAGTCAAACATTATTTCCCAATTACACAATTTATATGTTTTTGGGGATTTTATTTGTTTTTGGGAAAATCAGGTCGTTTTTAGGGAAATTTTTTCGTTTTTGGGATGTATAGACAAAGCAAAAATAAGTGATCTCTTGCCCATACATATAGATGGTATGCATACCTTGGATATGCGGCGTTTATTACATTGTTTGTACCGTTTGTTGTACATGCCGTTGCGACAAAGGGAAAAGAGATCTGAAGAATAAAAAGCTGAACAGAAAATCCCCCGTTGATCCGTATGGCAGGATCATCAGGGGATTTTGTCAAAGTTCACAAAAATATTATAAATATTTTATTAAATATTCCAGATAGACAACATATATTTTTTCTGATACTATTACATACAGTTATTAAATAGTTACGAATCAGAAGGATTGTTACTGAAATATTTATTTATCGTCAGGCAAGACCTTATAGTAGTATAGGAATAGGTTTTCTATATACTGTAATGGTCTTTTTTTATTTGTTTGGCAGCGGGGGAACAGGACTATGGTTATCCATAAGATTTTGAATAATAATCTGATACTGTCCAGGGATGGACAGGGACATGAAGTTATTGTAAAGGGCTGCGGAATTGCCTTTCAGAAAAAGAAAGGACAGCAAGTGGAGGAGTCCAGGATCGAGAAAATCTTTACTGCGGAAAATGCCCAGATCAGCAAGGAGATACAGGGTTATCTGACTGCTATTCCGGAAAAATATCTGGATTTTGTGGAAGCTTTTGTAAATGATGTGAAGGAAAAAGAGGGGATGAAATTAAATGACAGTATTTATTTTTCCCTTAGCGACCATATCATGGGTGCGATCTCCAGACTTGAAAACGGGATCCGCCTTCAGAATATGCTGCTTCTGGATATCAAGCAGCTTTATCATAAGGAATATGAGATCGGCTTGGAATTACTGAAAAAGGTAAATGAGATGTTCGAGGTAGATCTTTCTGCAGATGAAGCAGGATTTTTTGCATTGCATTTTGTGAATGCGGAAGATGGCGGCAAGACGGACAGCTATCAGATTTCCATTATCGTACATCAGATCCTGGACATCGTGGAGAAGTATTATGACAATATGGAATTTCAGGAGGATAATCTGTATTATCAGCGGTTTCTCACGCATCTGAAATATTTTGCCCAGAGATTCCTTCATAAAGAGCTTCACTATGATGAGAATCAGGAGCTTTTCAAGATCATTAAGGAGCAGTACAGAGAAGCTTACGGCTGTGTAAAAATGATCTATCTTATGATGGAAGAGGAATATAAATACGCTATGACTGAGGATGAAATGCTGTATCTGACGATTCATATCCAGAAGATCACAGAAGACCATAAACGTCTGAAAAATCTGTGAAAAGAGATTGTTTTATAAATTAGGTGTTAATGGATTGTTACTGAAATACGTGCCATGTGCGTATCTTTTCAGGCAAGACCTTTAATATAAATTTCAATATTTATTATTAAAGGAGGTCCCCAAATGAAAAAGGACTATGCAAAAACTGCAGACACACTGATTGCAGCGCTGGGCGGAAAAGATAATATCACCCGTCTGTTCCACTGCATGACAAGGCTTCGTTTCTATGTGAAAGACAGATCGAAGATCAACGAGAAAGAGATCTTAAAGCTTTCTGAGATCTCCGGCGTTAACTGGCATGAAGATCAGTTCCAGGTTATTGCAGGAAACGAAGTAAACGCTGTTTACAAGGCATTGGAAGACAAAGGCGTTCCTACCGATGATGCACCGGCAGCGAACTCTGACAGCTCAAAGAGTGTTGTTTCAAAAGTTATCGATGCCATCACCGGATGTATGACCCCGATGATCCCTGCCCTGACTGCAGCCGGTATGATCAAAGTTGTACTTACTCTGCTGACAACTTTTCATCTGGTATCAGAAACAAGCAGTACCTACCAGGTGATCAGTTTTATCGGAGATGTTACTTTCTACTTCATGCCGTTCCTGATCGCAGCAAATGCTGCCAAGGTTTTCCGCGTGAACCAGTCACTGGCGCTGTTTATTGCCGGTGTTTACTTAAGCCCTACCTTTGTAACTATGGTAGCTGGTGATGCGGCCATCACACTGTTTGGTCTGCCGATCACAAAAGCAACTTATTCTTATTCCGTTATTCCGGTTATCCTGATGGTATGGATCACACATTATATTGAGATTCTGGTTGATAAGATCACACCGAAAATGGTAAAACTGATCCTGAACCCGACACTGGTAATTCTGATCAGTGCACCGATCGCCCTGATCGTAGTTGGACCGATCGGAACAATTATTGGTAACGGACTTGCGGTAGCCATCAACTTCCTGTCCGTAAAACTTGGTTTCATTATTGTAGGTATCCTTGCAGCAACCTTCCCGTTCATCGTTATGACCGGTATGCACCATGCGCTGACACCGATCGGACTGAATGCCATTGCAACCGGTGGTACCGATACACTGATTTTTGTATCTCAGGTATGCTCTAACCTTGCACAGTCCGGAGCTTCTCTTGCAGTAGCTGTAAGATCCAAGGACAGCAACATGAAACAGCTGGCAAGTGCAGCCGGTGTTTCCGCTCTTATGGGTATCACAGAGCCTGCTCTGTATGGTGTTACACTGAAACTGAAAAGACCGGTTGTAGCAGCTTCCATCGCAGCCGGAATCGGTGGTATCGTAGGAGGACTTCTTCAGGTTTCTCTTTACATTGCACAGAATTGTATCATGGCGATCCCGGCGTTTATCGGCGAGAAGGGATTAAGCAATCTGATTTATGGAATCATTATGATCGTGGTATCTTTTGTAGCTGCTTTTGTTCTTACGCTTATCTTCGGATTTGAGGATGTAAAGGCTGAGACAGAGGATGAAGTACAGAACACAGATACAGAAAAACAGCCTGCACAGCAGAGTGTTCCGCTTGTAGACAAGATCGAGCTTTGTGCACCGGTAGCAGGAACTGTAAAAGCACTTTCCGATGTTCCGGATAAAACTTTTGCTGATAAGGTTTTAGGTGACGGAGCAGCAATCGTTCCATCAGAAGGTAAGGTTTATGCACCGGCAGATGGTACGGTGGCAAATATCATGGACAGTAAACATGGAATCATGTTTGTGACAGAAAGTGGAGCAGAAATTCTGATCCACATCGGACTTGATACTGTAAATTTAAATGGCAAATATTTTAAATCCCATGTTTCTGATGGAGATAAGGTAAAAAAAGGAAAGCTTCTTGTGGAATTCGATATGGATGCCATTAAGAAAGAAGGATATGATCTGATCACACCGGTTGTTGTGACCAATATTTCTGATTATATCAAAGCAGTATGCATGGAAAAAGAAGATGCAGCTGTAAATGCAGGAGATAAATTCCTGACTATTGTATAAGAATAACAACGAAACATCAGGCGGAGATAACAGATCCGCCTGATGTTTGTAAAAAGGAGAAAATTAAAATATGAAAAATTATAATCGTATGCCGGAAAACTTTCTCTGGGGCGGAGCAACTGCTGCAAACCAGTATGAAGGCGGTTGGGATGAGGATGGCAGAGGCCCGTCCATTGCAGATGTCCTGACAGGAGGAAGTGTGGATAAGGAACGTCGTCTTACACCGCCGGCACCGTTACCGGAAGAATTTTATCCCAATCACCAGGCGACTGATTTTTATCATCACTGGAAAGAGGATATTGCTCTTTTTGCAGAGATGGGATTTAAGGTATATCGTTTTTCTATTTCTTGGTCCAGAGTGTTCCCAAATGGGGATGAGGAAACTCCAAATGAGGAAGGCCTTAAGTTCTACGACAATGTGATCGACGAACTGAGAAAATATAACATTGAGCCGCTGATAACGATCTCTCATTATGAGAATCCCCTTCATCTTTCTCTGGAGTATGGCGGATGGAAAAATCGTAAGATGATCGATTTCTATCTTCGATTTGCAAAGGTTTTATTTGAGAGATATAAAGGTAAGGTAAAATACTGGCTGACTTTTAATGAGATCAATATGCTGACGCAGGACTTTGGGGCGGTATTCTGTGCAGGAATGCTGGACCCGAAGGATGTATGTGAGCAGAGCCGTTATCAGGCAATGCATCACCAGCTGGTAGCAAGTGCACTTGCAGTTTCCATGGCTCATGAGATTGATCCGGAGTTTATGCTTGGCTGTATGCTTGCTTATCACAATGGTTATCCATATACCTGCCATCCGGATGATATCTTATATGCACAGCAGTTTGGGCAGATCCACAATTCCATTGCCGGTGATGTTCATGTAAGAGGATATTATCCGGGATTTGCAGCGAGATACTTTGAGGAGCATGGAATCCAGCTGGAGGTTCTTCAGGAGGATAAAGAGATCCTCAAGAAGGGTACGGTGGACTTTTTCACTATCAGCTATTATTCCAGTAGCTGTGTCAGCGTGACAAAGGACGGAGAGAAAACGGCCGGAAATGGAAGTGACAATCTGAAAAATCCATATCTGAAAGCTTCCGACTGGGGCTGGCAGATCGATGCAACTGGTCTTCGCTATGTTCTGAACCAGATCTATGACCGCTATCAGATTCCGATCATGATCGTGGAAAATGGTCTTGGGGCGGTGGATCAGCTGACAGAGGATGGAAAGATTCACGATGATTACCGTATTGAATATATGCGCCGCCATATAGAGCAGATGAAGGAAGCAATCCATGACGGAGTAGATCTGATCGGCTACACCTGCTGGGGCTGTACAGATCTTGTCAGTGCCTCCACTGGAGAATTCAAGAAGCGTTATGGTCTTATCTATGTAAATAAAAATGATGACGGGACTGGAGACTTTTCTAGAATCCGCAAAGATTCTTTTTACTGGTACAAAAAAGTGATTGAATCCTGCGGGGAAGAGCTTTAACTGAATCAACTGCGAAGCAGTTATCTGGTGTAGAATTATGTAGCGAATGCGGTTGCTTTTATCCGGTTGACGACAAAATCCTGGAGTATGACAATGTACTCCGGGATTTTTTTGGAAGGTTGACTTTTACACGGTAAAGTGTAATACTTATTGTAAGTGACGAATGTGAGGAGTGTTTTTTATGCCGGATGAAAAAGTACTGCAGGTGGCAATACTTATATGGGGATGTGCATTTTGCGCCATAGCAGCATTATGTATATTTCTGAGCAGTAATTATAACAGGGAAAAGCGGCGGTATCTTGTCCTGATGGAGAGTTTTGCTTCCCTGTTATTGCTGATGGATGCTCTGGGGCATATTTTCAGCGGATATCCCGGAGTTCCGGGCAGTGTGATGGTCCGTATTTCGAGTTTTCTCGTATTTCTTTTAAGTGACGTAGTCCTGGTGTGTTTTCATATTTATGTGTGTGTTTATCTGTTTTCGAAAAAAGAGCGGAGAACATTAAAAAGAGTAAAAGCCGGATATGTTATTGCTGCCGTGGAGGCTGCTTTTGTGGTGCTCTCACAGTTTACTCACTGGTATTATTACATAGATGTGGATAATTATTACCATCGGGCACCGTTATATATTATGTCAATCCTTCTTCCGGCAGCAGGTATGTTAATTGATCTTATGCTTCTGCTCCAATACAGAAAGAAAGTCAGCCGGAAGCTCCTGTTCTCTATGCTGTCATGCATTGTACTTCTGGCAGTGGCGGCAGCTGTGCAGGCATTCTGGTATGGAATGTCGCTGATTGAGTTTTCTGTTGGTATTTCCATGATCATTATGTTTATCGTGACGATGACGGAGCTGAATCAGGAAATGTATCAGCTGATAAGCAGAGAGGGCAAGATAAAGGAAAGACTTGAGATCGCAACGATACTGAATAAATGTATTGCGGAGCTGATATCAGGAGAAGATGAAGATGCGGCGATCTCCAATCTGCTGCGTATTATCAGCGGGTATTTTGACGGAGATCGCAGTTATATTGTTCAGATCGATGAAAAGAGGAATGTCTGTACAAATACCTATGAGTATGCCATGAACGGAGTGACTGCTGAGAAGGATAATCTTCAGGAGGTTCCCATGGAAATGCTGGATATCTGGATGGACAGCTTTCGGAAAAATGGCCTGTATTATATTCCGGATATTGAGGAGGAGCAGGGGCAACCGTATTATGAGACTCTGAAGATGCAGGACATTACCAGGCTGCTGGCCGTTCCTTTAAACAGTGACGGAAAGATCATAGGATTTCTCGGGGTAGATAATCCGAGGCTGCATTATGAGGATCATACGCTGCTGTCGTCCATACAGTACTTTTTAACGGACAGCCTGAAAGCCAAGGAGCGAAAGGCGCGTCTGCAGTACATGAGCTATCGTGATATGCTGACGACCTTGTATAACAGGAACAGGTATATTCAGGTTCTGGAAGGCATGCAGGCAAAAACAGTGATAAAAACAGGAGTAGCATATATTGATATCAATGGTCTGAAACGGGTGAATGATCTTTACGGACATAAGGCTGGAGACAGGCTGATCATAAATACAGCGCGTTCCATGCTTGCGATTCTGCCGGAAAATGCTTACCGGGTAGGTGGCGATGAATTTGTACTTATCTGTTTTGACATGGATGAGAAGATTTTTCGGAGTAAGATCCGGGATATCTGTGACAGCATTGCTGCCAAAAGGATCAGTGTTTCTGTTGGCGTTGTCTGGGAGGAAAGCTCTTCGGAGCTTGAGACAATGCTGAGAAGAGCAGATGATCTTATGTATGCGGAAAAAAAGAAATATTATGAAAAGCATGGAACGATGTGAAGGTATGCAGCAGAGTGTAAGAGGAGGTCAGAAGAAAATTCTGATAATGCTGTGCCCGGTATTTTTATACCGGGCATTTCGTTTGTGCTAAAAGAAACGCCGGAATAAAAATATCGGACGAAATTTTGAAAGATTTTCTGTAACGTTTTTGAGATCAGTGCGTCTTATAAGTGAGAAGGGAGGAAAGAGAAAAACCGATGAACATAGAGGAACTTTACCGGACATATTGTGACATTGTATATCGGTATATCCGTTCTATCTCACAGGATGGATCGCTGGCTGAGGAAGTGACACAGGAGACATTTTTTAAAGCGCTGAAAAAAGCAGATCAGTTCCGGGGTGACTGTGATGTGCGTGTGTGGCTCTGCCAGATCGCAAAGAATACGTTGTACGATCATCTGAAAAAACAGGAGAAGCAACTTCTAGGGGATGAGAAGTTGGAAAAAATAGAAAGCGCTGGCGGAGAGCTTCTGGAGGAAAAGCTGGCGCAGCGGAGCCAGGCTATGGAAATCCACAAGGTTCTGCATAGACTTTCGGAACCGTACAAAGAAGTTTTTTCCCTGCGGACATTCGGAGAGCTGAACTTCCGTGAGATTGGAATGCTTTTTGGAAAAAGTGAAAACTGGGCGCGGGTGACTTATTATCGTGCAAGAGTAAAGATCAGAGAGGAGCTGGAACATGAAGATCACATGTGATGTAATACAGGATCTGATGCCGTCTTATATAGATGGGATCTTAAGCGAAGACAGCAAGGCGCTGGTGGAAGAACATATGGGTACCTGTCAGGAATGCAGAAAAATGTTGGAGATCATGAAAGAGGAGCAGGGAAAAGAGCAGGCTCGGATAAAATCATCTGCAGCCTCCACAGCAGGATATGGAGCCGGCAGGACGGAAAATACTGAAAGTAATGCAAATGCCGGAAGCGTTGCCGCACTGAAAAAAATTCGAAAAAAACTTCTGGTACGCAGAGTTCTGACAGCAACCGTGGCAGTTATCCTGACACTCATCGTTGCGGCAGCAGGTTATAACCACTGGTATTTCAATGAAAAATACATGACTCTGGAAGACAGCGGAATGTACGTAAAAGACAACTGCCTGTATTCTTCCAATAATCTCATCAACCGAATGAAAGTACAATACACAGAAGATGGAAAAACAGAGTTTGTCTACGCCATTGACGCACCCTATGCAGGAACTCTGGAACTGAAAGGTAATGATATGCTGCTTCAGGATTTTTCCAAAAAGACAGAGGAGCTATCACCGGAGGATGACAGCACCCCGGAGACGGTAAAAGAAGTTTATTATATGAGCGAGGAAGCCCAAAAGAAGAGCCTGGAATTAACGGAGCTGGAAGCAAAAGGGGATCTGGATGCAGCGGAGAAAATTGTGGATGAGATGAAGCAGGAATCGAAGCTGATCTGGGCGGAATAACAGGATAGAAAAACATCAACATCTATGTTAAAATAAACCTCAGACAGCACTGGGAAAAAGTTCCATAAAAATTCCATATTCCATGCTGTAAGTAAAAAACAGACAGTAGTGATTTCCATATTTACTGCCGAAGAACAGGGGGACACAACATGTTATTTGTATGCTATCCAAAATGCAGTACCTGCAAAAAAGCTCAGAAATGGCTGGACGAGAGTGGCGCAGAATATACGCTGCGTGATATTAAAACGGACAATCCAACAGCGGAGGAACTGAAAACCTGGTGGGAAAAAAGCGGTCTTCCGCTGAAGCGTTTCTTCAATACCAGTGGAAATATTTATAAAGAGATGAAACTGAAAGATAAACTTCCGGAGATGAGTGAGGAAGAGCAGCTTGCGCTTCTTGCAACAGACGGGATGCTTGTGAAACGACCAATCCTTGTTGGGAAAGACAAGGTGCTGGTGGGCGCTAAAGAAAAAGAATGGGAAGAGTATCTGAAATCATGAAAAAGAAACTGAATTATGCGGATATCGTTAAGGAAACCGTGATCCTCACCGTGGCAGTGGCGATCATTGCAGCGGCGGTATATTTTTTCCTAGTGCCAAGCCATACGTCGGTCAGCAGTATTTCCGGTCTTGGAATCGTGCTTTCCAACTTTGTGCCGCTGCAGCTGTCGGCGATTACCATGATCCTGAATGTGGTATTGCTGATCATTGGATTTTTTACCTGTGGAAGAGAGTTTGGAGTTAAGACGGTTTATACCAGTGTAATGCTGCCGTTGTTTCTGGGATTGTTTGAGATCATTTTTCCAAATTTCGGTTCCATGACAGACAGCCAGGAACTGGATGTTCTGTGTTATATTCTGGTAGTGAGTGTGGGACTTAGCATTCTTTTTAACCGGAATGCATCCTCAGGCGGACTGGATATCGTGGCGAAGATCATGAATAAGTATCTCCACATGGAACTTGGAAAAGCCATGTCTCTTTCCGGTATGTGCGTGGCACTTTCCGCGGCGCTTGTGTATGATAAAAAGACGGTGGTCTTAAGTATTCTGGGAACGTATTTTAACGGAATCGTTCTGGATCATTTTATTTTTGACAATAATATCAAGCGGCGTGTCTGCATCATCACGAAAAAGGAAGAGGAGCTGAGGCAGTTTATCATCCATGACCTGCACAGCGGAGCCACGATCTATGAGGCCATCGGAGCCTATAACATGGAAAAACGCCGTGAGATCATCACCATCGTAGATAAAGGTGAATATCAGAAGCTGATGAAGTTTATAAACCAGGAGGACCCGAAAGCGTTTATTACGGTTTATAATGTATCGAATATGCGGTATCAGCCGAAGAAATAAGAATATTTTGCTGGAATAAAAAAACTCCCGGGACAAAACGCCCGGGAATTTTTTTGCCATATTTTACAGGAAAATATATTTCAGGATAAACAGCACTGCCAGTACATACATCAGAGCGCTGATCTTCTTTTCTTTTGCCTTACCTGTGATCAGGTTGATGGCTACGTATGTGATGATTCCCATGGAGATACCTTCGGAAATGCTGTAGAAGAACGGCATTGCGATGATACATACATAACATGGGATCGCCTCGGACATATCGCTGAAATCAATGCTGATAACATTGCTGAGCATGTACAGACCGACGATCACCAGAGCCGGAGCTGTGGCAAAGGACGGGATCGCCAGGAAGATCGGAGACAGGAACAGGGACAGGCCAAATAAGATGGCAGTTGTCACTGCGGTAAGTCCGGTTCTTCCGCCTTCGGATACACCGGAAGCACTCTCTACGAAGGTAGTGGTTGTGGATGTACCAAGAACTGCACCGGCAGTTGTTGCAACTGCATCTGCAAGAAGTGCGCCCTTGATGTTAGGAAGCTTGCCATTTTCATCCAGCATGCCTGCTTTAGAAGAGACACCAACGAGAGTTCCAAGAGTATCAAAAAGATCTACAAATAAAAATGCAAACAGGATAACAAGGAAATCCAGTGAGAAAACTCCGTCAAACTGCAGCTTCGCAAAGATCGGAGCAAGGCTCGGGATAGAGAGTCCGTTGCTGAAATCCGGGAGCAGGCTGTAGAAGCCGATCTCCGGGTTCGGAACATAAAGTCCGGCGAACTGACAGATGATTCCAAGTCCCCATGTGATCAGGATACCCCAGAGGATGTTTCCCTTTACATTCTTAACAACCAGGATTCCAGTTACGATGATACCGATCAGAGCCAGGATAACGGTGATTCCCACATTGTTGAAGGAAGCCTCTACACCCTTGGCTGCGTTGTAGCCATCTACAGAGAAAAGCTGCAGCAGAGTGGAGCCGCCGATCACGATATTGGCATTCTGTAATCCTACAAATGCAATGAAAAGACCGATACCAACACTGACTGCGGATTTCAGGTTCAGAGGGATCGCATTGAAGATCGCTTCACGTACATTGGTAAGTGAAAGAACGATAAATACGATACCTTCTGCAAAAACTGCAGTCAGTGCATACTGCCAGCTGTATCCCATACCGATAACAACTGTATAGGCAAAGTATGCGTTCAGACCCATTCCGGGTGCCAGTGCAAACGGGTAGTTGGCGAAGATTGCCATCAGCAGCGTTCCCAGGAAGGCTGCCAGTGCGGTAGCTGTGAATACAGCTCCGGAATCCATGCCGGTTGCGGACAGGATGTTCGGGTTAACTGCCAGGATATACGCCATTGTCATGAAGGTGGTGATACCTGCCAGAACCTCTGTTTTGGCGTCCGTTTTATTTGCGGACAGCTTGAAGATTTTTTCTAACATATTTCTTTCCCTTTCTTAAATATGTTTTTGGACAACATGTCTATTTTATCATATAAAAATTTCGTATGCAATCATTAGTGCTTAACAGATATTGTTATGTAAGGTAATTTTTTGCAAAATACTTTTACAAGCAGGTAATTTGTGTGTAAAATACAGAAAAGAGAGTATTCGATTTACAGACGGGTTTATTTTGCAATGAAAGGGGGATGGATAATGTCTGAGAAAAAACTGCGGAATATTACAGATGTGCTCTGCTTTTTGATGATCCTTGGGTACGTGATGTATCTTGTGGCCACCTGGGGAAATCTGCCGGAGAGGGTGCCGATCCATTTTAATGCGCATGGGATCCCGGACCGGTATGGAAAGAAGGGCAGCCTTCTTCTGGAGCCGATTTTGGGGCTGCTGATCCTGGCACTTCTGATGTTCTGTCAGAGATTTCCACAGTGGTGGAACTATCCAGTTGAGGTGACAGAGGAAAACAGAGAGCATATCTTTGAGATTGCGTCAAAAATGATGTCTGTGATCAAGCTGTTATCCATTGGAGTATGTCTTTATGCCGGGATCAGCGGGAATCTGGGAACGGCACCTATGTGGCCGGTGTGGATACTGATCACAGGGATTTTCGTGACATTGATCCTGGGGATCCGGGGGATATATAAGGCTGGTAAAGAAACTGGCATGGATGAGGATGATAAATCGTGAAGCGGTCGTGTTTGTGATCATATAGCAGAGTGGAAGGGAAATGTTCGATTTATTGTACTGAATATGGGAACCAGCGAAAGCGGATCGCGAATATCCGCTTGGTGAAATTATAATAAAAACAGGAAAGGAATCTCAGGAGGATATGGCAGATACAAGAACAGATGAGCTTTACAGAGCGCTTCAGGATAAGGGCTATCCCGATGAGCTGTGCCGGGAAATCGCCTATAAACATATGAATACCGATTACACAGCTACACGGATGCTGGGATATTTATACAGGGTGACAAGTCCCAGAGTGGAGGATGTGATCGATGAGATGCTGGCGATCTTAAGTGATAGGGAAGCCATCGTCCGGAAGAAAGAGCTGGAGCACGCCCAGGCTACGATCAACAGCGTGTATCGGGAGGGTTTGTAACGGAAATCCCGGAGCTTTGCCAGTGCTGGCGGATCAGAAGCTTCATCCTTTAAGGAAAATCAGGAGATCATGGCTCTGGAGCATCATCTCCTTCCGCAGAAATTCATCATTGATAACTACATCAATATGAACGCACACTTTAATTTTATCCGTTTCTTTTAAACAGTATTGTTATTACGGTAGTGATTACTCTGATCGTAATTTATGCAAGTAATTGAAGATGGACAAAATAGTAATTGTATTAACTAATGAACTATAGTATAATACAAATATGAACACAACATATAAATCAAACAACAATGTCGTCTATTCCTGTAAATACCATGTAGTATGGTGTCCAAAGTATAGACGAAAAGTATTAATTAATGGTGTGGACGTCCGGCTGAAGGAGCTGCTCACAGAGTATGCTGCAAATCTTTCTGTAGACATCCTGGAAATGGAGATCATGCCAGACCATGTTCATATGCTTTTGGAAGTAGATCCTCAGTTTGGCATCCACAAAGCTGTAAAGTCATTTAAAGGCTATACGTCCAGAATTTTAAGACAGGAATTTCCCTATCTTAAAACGAAAATGCCGACTCTCTGGACAAACAGCTATTTTGTATCGACGGTGGGCGGTGCTCCGCTGGAAACAGTAAAACAGTATATTGAAAACCAGAAAACATCGCAGAGACAAAAGGATAAGATGGGATAATGCAAAAAGG
>OJNV01000287.1_pt1 | contig 33111 bp, 15 predicted proteins | sample 1597961 | NCBI WGS metagenome assembly OJNV01 (sample SAMN01915220, study PRJEB22387) | human gut metagenome | isolation source: stool | host: Homo sapiens | place: USA
TCGCTTGCATGGAGTTAACCATAATCAGCCGTTTCCAACGGCTACAAGCCTCCACGAAATCTTTACTTCATTCACTATTTTTATAGTTTTTCAGTGCTTTTACCGAAGGCATATCCCTACGCTATCATCCCCCTGCATTGGCAACCCTTTGCAAGGATTCGCCTTTTGTTACTGAAAGGAGAGGAGGAAGTCGATGAGGGAGGTGCCTTCGTCGAGGTTGAATTTTTTGCGGAGGCGGTAGCGTGCGCCTTCCACACCACGCACGCTGAGTTGGGTGAACTTGGCGATGTCTTTGGTGGAGAGGTTGAGGCGCAGCAGAGCGCAGAATCGCAAGTCGCTGGGTGTGAGCGATGGATATTTCTCCTTCAGGTTTTTGAAGAAATTCTTGTGAATGAGGTTGAAATTGTTCTGATATAGCTCCCAGAAGTTGTCGCTGTCGGCATTCGCACCCAGTTGGGTGAGCATCGACTGCATATCGCTCTGGCTGATGCTGCCCTTTCGGTGCTTTTCGCGCAGAGCGGTCTTGATGCCCTCAATCGCCTGGTTGCGCGCCATGGCATCAAGTGCCATCGAAGCCACCTCCTTGGTCTTATCATTGAGTTGGGCTTCCAGGAGGTGCTGTTTCTGCTCGGCGATAATCTTTTCTTGCTCAAGCATTTTAATGTCTTGCTGGAGTTTTTTATCCTCGTATTGGCGTTGCATGTCGCGTGCAGTTTTCCTTGTGCGGTTGCGCACGAATAGGTAGATAGCCACCACCGACATCATCACATACAGCAGTATTGCCCACCACGCCAAATACCATGGGCGCGGATAGGAGAAACTGTATTCCACCGTAGCCAACTCGGTGCCATCTACGCTCTTCACCGTGGCGGTGAGGTGGTAGTCGCCATACGAGAGCGAATTGTAGGTAATCACTGGCTCGTTCAACTCGTTGTCAACCGTTATGCCACCGCCTTTCAGGTGGTAGCAGAAGCGCAGCGGCTCAAAACTGTAGTTGGGGTATGTGAGCGTGATGGTGATGTTCGACTCAATGTCGCCACCGCCAGCGATAGGCAGGTTACGGGTCACGCCACGATTGTCGGTGGTGAGGGCGTTGAGCACACGCAAACTGTATTTCTGCTGCTTGCGCGCTTGGGCTTGCGCCATATTGAATCTGCCCACGCCATTATTGAGACAGAAGTATGCCATGCCGCCATCCACATACACGGTGTTGGTCTCGTCGTTGTTGTCGAGCCCAAACAGCGACGGAGCCACATTGTTGAGCGCCACATACCGCTTGCCGTTCCATCGCACACGCACGAAGTCCTTAGATGTGGAAATCCAATAGGTGTTCTCGTCCACCTTCGCGGCTGAATAGATATCGCTTTTCTCAATTTCCTTCAAATCGTTGAAGCGCACGATGGTGTCGTTGAGGTCGTCGTAGGTGTAGAGTTTCTTGTTATAGGAGAATATCACACGCCCACGCATCTTGAACACGTGGAAGCGGTCGAGCACCTTCTCGCCGCCAAGATGCTCATATCGCTTGAAAGTGGCGGTTTTGAGGTCGTTGGAGAGATTGATGCGAAACATGCCGTGGCTCATGTGCGAAGCCCAGACATTGCCGTAGTGGTCCACCTCAAGTTGCGCCACAGGGGCGTGGAAATTAGCCACACTGTGCGAAAACGCCCATTTTCCGTTCACCTCCTTATACACTTGCAGACTGTAGTAACTCGATTCAAGCATCACACGCTGCCCGGCTATGTTGCAAATCTGCATCGCCGTGCTGCTCTGGTTGGTGTGCGCAATCCGAGCCGACGAAAGCCCTGTAATCAGGTTCGGACCCTCGTTGTTGCCCGCTATGATTTGATTGTTGAAATTGTCCACAAACCAGTTTTGCCCTTCCGTGCCGGGAATGATGCTAAACTCGCCTGTGGTTTTTGACAAAGCCCAAACGGCTTGATTGGTAGCGAAATACAGCCTATCGGCAAGCGAATACACGCCATACACCATACCGAAATCCTTGCCCGAATGGCCCGGTGAGAGAAGCGAGAAAGGCGAACTGGAGTTGATGAGTGCCACACCGGCATCGAGTGCCACCCACACATTGCCGGCGAGGTCGCATTTCACGTCGAGCACCGAGTTGTTGCCCAGTCGGTTACTCATATTGTAGTGCCACTTCAGTTTTCCGTTCAGACCAAAGCCATACACGCCATCAAGAATGGTGCCCACCACAATGGTGGAATCGTGTGGCACGAAGGTGGCACGGTTCACGTTGGAGCGCTTGAGTGCGGCATCGGCTTCGGTGGGGAGGCTGGTGAGAGTGCCATTCTCATATTTATATAACCCCTGCCACTGCGTGCTCAAAATCATTCTGCCATGCCCTGCCGACACTGCCGACACGATGTGGCTGCCACCCACCTGCTGGCGGCTGATGAGGCGGCGAAACTTCCGCCCCTGCACCTGATAGAAGTCGCCATTCAGGAGTTGTGCATATATATTCCCCTCTACCTCAAAGAAATAGAGAGGGTGGATATTCATATCGTAGTGATGCTCCACCTTCTTGCCGTCGTAGCGAAACCATGTGAAAAACGACTGGAAATAGATGTCGCCGTTCTTGTCTTTCATGATATTCCAGATCTCCTCGTCTTGGTCGGGCAAATTTTCGGGATAAAGCGAGGTGTATTTGTAGTTGCCAAATTTATCGGCGGTGAAATAACCAAACTCACGGTAACTGCCCACATACAGCCTGTCGCCATCAGCCATCACCGAGCGCACCACGCCACCGCCAGGCAGAGGGGTGAGTTTCCAAGTGTAGCCATCGAAGCGGAGCACGCCAGCGGAGTTGCCCACATATATCTCGCCATTCTTGCCCTGTGTCACGTCCCAGTTCTGAAGCGCGCCACCATAAACTTTCTTTCCGAAATTGTGCAAAATAGGCATAAACGCGGCAGCCTGTGACGATGCCGCCACGAGTGCCAGCGCCAGCACTAAAAGAAGATGCGAGGGTCGAACTTTTTTCAAAGCGATATCCATGAGCGTTCAAGCGTTATGATTAATGGTCGGAGCAAAGTTAAAAATAAAACATCACATATCAAAATTTTCGCCAAAAGATGTGACACGGTGCGAAAAAACTCATTTTTTTTGAAAGTAGTGCGAAAGTATCGTAAATTTTTTTACTTCTCGTATTCATTTTATTCACAATCGCTTACATCACCCCATAGTAGTAAAATCGTAGTGCTAAAAAACATAAAAGTAGTACGTAAGTATGTAAAAAATTGTGTTGCAAAAATTTTGGTATTTCCTTTGCTGTCGAAAAGTCGTTTCTTCTCCGTGTAAGCAACGCAACCGTTCCTTAGAAACTGAGATAAATAACTTTATAAACTAACTATCTAAAATTGTGTAATGGATAAAAGATTACTCACACTTTTACTCGTGTGTATGTGTGCAACACTCGGCATACAGGCACGCACAGTGAAAGGTACGGTGGTTGACAAGGTCAATCAGCCCGTTATTGGTGCCTCTGTACATGTAAACGGTACAAACTTAGGTGCCATGACCGACGTAGATGGCAACTTTACTATCAGTAATGCGCCAGACAACGCAGTGCTAACCTTCTCATACGTGGGCATGGTCAGCAAAACTGTAAAAGCAGCCGACGGCCAAATGAAAATCGAACTTGCCGACGACGTGCAAAACCTCGAAGAGGTAGTGGTAATTGGTTACGGTGCCGCTAAGGCAAAAGACCTCACCGCTCCTATCGAAGTAGTGAAAGGCGAAAAACTGATCGCCACCCCATCATCATCACCAATGACCGCACTCCAAGGCAAGGTGGCTGGTGTGAACATCGTGAACTCAGGTACTCCTGGCGATGGTCCTACCGTTACTATCCGTGGTTTGGGCTCATTCGGCAACACCACCCCTCTCTATGTGGTTGACGGTATGTTCTACGACAACATCAACTTCCTCAACAACGCCGACATTCAAGACCTCACCATCATGAAGGACGCTTCTGCTGCCGCTATCTATGGTGTGCGCGCTGCTAACGGTGTGGTTATCATCACCACCAAGAAGGGCGCTAAGAATCAAGACGCTAAGGTGACCTACAATGGTTATGTAGGTTTCCAAAAGGCCACCAACGTGCTCGAAATGTGTAACTCACACGAGTATGCCACCATGCTTACCGAAGCCGACAAGAGCGCTTACAGTTACATGTTTGAGAACTCTATCAAGAACTGGGGCGGTAACATGAACGACCTCACCTTCGGTGCCGACACCGACTGGTACAGCGAACTCCTTCGCTCCGCTATGATCACCAACCACTCTCTGAGCGTGACCGGCGGCACTCAAAAGACTGCCTACGCTGTGGGTATGAGTTACTTGGCTCAAGATGGTGTAATGGACGTAGAAAACTACTACCGTCGCCTCAACTTCCGCGCTTCTCTCGACTTCGACGCAACCAACTGGTTGAAGGTGGGTTTCAACGGTGTGTTCAGCAACGGCGACCAACGCGTGCCTAACAACAACGCATGGCAACAGGCATTCAACGCTCCTGGCATCTATCCAGTGTACGACACCACTCGTGACTCAAAAATCTACACTGGTGGATATGCTTCTCCTGAACAAATTGGCGTGACCAACAACTTCTACAACCCAGTGGCTACTGCCAACTACTTCGACAGCAAGAACGACACTTACCAAGTGCTCAGCAACTTCTATGCTCAATTCCAACTCGTTCCAGACCGCTTGAACTTCCGCACAAGCTACGCTTACGACTATGCCAACACCAAGGGCGTGGCGTTCACTCCTATCTACTGCGTAGGCTCTGTGAACCAACACAACGACCAAACCTCACTCACCAAGAGCGAGAGCACTTATAAGAAGTGGGTATGGGACAACGTGCTCACCTACAACCAGACATTCGACAAGCACCACTTCAACGCTATGGCTGGTTTCTCAATGCGTAACGAACGCTACTACTTCCTCACTGCCACCGCTAAAAACGTGCCAGAAGGCAAGGACGCTTACAAGTACCTCAACCTCGGTAGCAAGGAAGGCGTGACCGTGAGCGACGACGGCTCACTCTACCGCGGCCTCTCTTACTTCGCTCGCTTGGGCTACAACTACGCCGACAAGTATATGCTCACCGCCACATTCCGTGCCGACGGTTCTTCTAAGTACAACGAAAAGTGGGGTTACTTCCCATCAGTGGGTGCCGCTTGGGTAATCAGCAACGAAGACTTCATGGCTGACCAAAACGTGCTCGACTACTTGAAGGTCCGCGCAAGTTGGGGTAAACTCGGTAACGACAAGATTGCCGCTTCAGCAGGTTTCGCAAGCACTAAACCAGTGCGTGGCGTATTCGGCAACACAGTGCTCGATGGCTACACCTACGAATCTAACTTCTCTTGGCTCAGCTGGGAAGTGGTGAACGAAACCAACGTGGGCTTGAACTTCGCTACCCTCAACAACCGCCTCTCTGGCGACATCGACTGGTATTATCGCAAGACTGAAAACGCTGTGATTTCACCAACCATTCCTATGCAGAACATTACTATCGCCGGCAACTACGCTACTATCCTCAACACCGGTGTTGACCTGTCGCTCAACTGGGCTGACAAACTCAGCAAGGACTTCTCTTATAATGTGGGCTTCAACATTGGTTACCTCCACAACGAAGTGAAGAGCCTCTTGAACAACCTCAATATCATCAAGGGTGGCAAGACCGTGCAAAAGGTGGGCGAAAAGATGAACTCATACTACGGCTATAAGGTGATTGGCATCTACCAAACTCCTGAAGAATGTGCAGCCGACCCAATCGCAGTGGCTAACAAGCTCGTGCCTGGCGACTTCAAGTATGAAGACGTGAACGGCGACGGCGCAATCGACGGTCGTGACAAGCAATGCCTCGGCAGCTATGTTCCTGATGTGACTTACGGCTTCAACCTCGGCTTCCAATGGAAGGCTCTCGACTTCAACATCAGCTGCTACGGCCAAGCTGGTGGCGAACTCTGGAACCGCAAGCGCGCGCTCCGCTACGCAGCATCTAACTACAACTTCGACCGTGCTCAATACGAAAACCGCTGGCACGGTGCTGGCACAAGCAACACCGACCCAAGCGCAGCAGCCTTGATTAAGGGTTGGAACGTGAGCGACAGTAACCAAGCTTCTTACTTCGTGGAAAGCAGCGATTACTTCCGTATCCAAAACATCACCCTCGGCTACAGCTTCCGCAACATCAAGCTCGGCAACTACACGCTGCCAGGCATTCGCATCAGCGCTACAGCCGACCGCCCATTCACCACTTTCAAGGCCAACAGCTTCACCCCTGAATTGGCAGACGCTGAAGGTTGGGACACCCAAACTTATCCTTTGACAGCCACTTACACATTCGGTGTGCAGATTGATTTCTAATCAGAAACTTAAAAACGTAAAAACATTATGAAACTCAAGAAATTCTTAGCATATCTTATCCCAGCCACTGTTTTTTCACTGGGTATGGCGTCATGTTCTGATTTCATCGACATCGATCCCGAAAATCAGCAAGACGTAGAAGCTGTTGACTATACTAAAACAGCTCAAATGTATCAGCCTGTGGTTGGCACTTACAACAACGTGCGCGCTTATGCCGCTCACTGGGCTAACCAACTGTTGATGTTCTCTCGCGATGGCGACATGTGGTCGGGACGTACCGACGACCAAGCTGCAGCAGTGGACTTCGGCCGCTACTACAACTACAACAACGGCTTCTGGGCGCTCAACAACGTGTGGGTGACTTTCTACTCTATCGTTCGCAGCAGCAACGCCGCTCTTGAAGCACTCGACAACTACAAGGCGCACATCGACCCAAGCAACTCGCAAGAACTTGCCAACTATTCACAATACTGCGGCGAGGCTCGCACTATCCGTGCATGGGCTTACTATCAACTCACCAACAACTTCGGTCCAGTGGTAATTCTCGAAAACAACAACCAGACCGACTTCGTGCGCAGCAAGCAAGAAACCGTACTCAACTACATTCTCACCGAATGTGAAACCGCAATGGGCGAAATGGCAGCCACAAGCAAGTGCCGTCCTAACCAAATGCCTCACAACGGTGCCGTGACTTACTACACCGCTGCCATGGTGGCTGCACAAACCGCACTGGTGCAAGGCAACTGGGACAAGGCTGAAAAGTATTCTGACGAAATCATCGGCAGCAAGAAATTCTCGCTTTACAGCGACTACTACAACTTGTTTAAGATTCCTGGCAAACTTTGCGACGAATCGCTCTTCGAAATCCAATGCACCGACTTCGGTAACCCAAGCGGCGACTACATTGGCGTTGACCAATGGTTCAACTTCGCTGGTTGCGCTATGAAGAACGAGGCTACCGGCAAGACTTTCGGTGGCTGGGGCTTCATGAAGTATGAAGACTCTTTCGTGAACTGGGCTAAGGAACGTGGCGAAACCGTGCGTTACACCACTTCTATCATTATCCCTGGCGTGCCTACTCCAAGCGGCGACGTTTGCACCAAGAATCCTAACGAAGGCCACAACTACAACGGCAAAGGCTACCTCCCTTACGACCAAATGACAGCAGGTACCACTTCTTGGGGTCGCAACAACAACGTGCGCATTCTCCGCTACTCAGAAGTGCTCCTTATCAATGCCGAAGCAAAGGTTAGAAACGGCAAGAGCGGCGACGCTTCGTTCAACGAAGTTCGCACCCGCGCTCACATGCCTACCCTCACCGGTGTGACCCTCGACCAAATCCTCGACGAGCGCCGTATGGAACTCTGCGGTGAATGGTGTGTGCGCTACATCGACCTCGTGCGCACTGGCAAGGCTGCCGCTGTGCTCGGCCCTAAAGGCTGGACAGCAGAAAAGACCTTCTGGCCTCTCCCTGCCACTCAGCTCGAAAACATTCCTGACCTGGAAAAGGACCCTAAATGATTTCGGAATAATGCCACAAAGGCATTAAACCATAACTAAACTCCGAGGGGGCTGGTGAAATCAAATGCCCACCTGCCCCCTCTTTCTTTTAAGCACTATCATGACAAGATTCGCAAAAGCATTATTCATCGTATCTCTCGTGATACTGGGATTTTCCCATACGCTTGCCAAAAGCAAGACCGACATTTGTATCATGACGTACAACATTCGCCTTAGCGCGGACGACGGCGTGAACAAATGGACCAACCGCAGTGCCGACAACATCAAGATGCTTGAATACTATTCACCCGACTTGATTGGAATGCAGGAAGTGCGACCCGACCAGCTTGCCGACCTTGATGCCAACCTATCCAACTACGGACACGTGGGCGCAGGACGCGACGACGGTAAAAACGAAGGCGAGCACTGCCCTATATTCTACAAAAAAAATCGATTCGTGCTGATTGAGTCAGGAAATTTCGCTCTATCGGAGAATCCAAACGTTTACGGTGTGAAAGGGTGGGACGCTTCATATCCCCGAATTGCCACTTGGGCAATCCTTAAAGACCGCAAAACAGGCAAGAAGATTGCTTACTTCAACACACACCTCGACAACGACGGCGTGACAGCGCGTCGCGAGGGCATCAAACTCGTGCTTGAAAGGGCTAAGCAGATTGCACCAAAATTGCCATTGCTCATCTCTGGCGATTTCAACTGCACCGACGCTACCGCTCCTTTCGACATCTTGAACGCAGCTGGGCTGAAAAGCATCTACCAACTCTCACCCATCGTGTATGGACCAAATTTCTCATACCACGACTATGGCAGAGCCAAGCCTGAGGAACTGGAACTTCTCGACTATGTGTTCGTGAGCAAGGCATTCGATGTGAAGCGCTGCCGTGTGATTCAGGACAAGCCCGAAGGTCATTACCTTTCCGACCACTATCCTGTGATTGCACAAATCCAATATTGACGTTTTTTTTCATACGCAATATAAAAAACTTTCGTTAGTAGGGTGGGTTGGTGAACGACACAACATTTACCCACCCTATTTTTTTAAAATCAGAAACTAAACAACTACAAAAAAACGACACCAACGATGGCAATTTTCAAACGGTTATCCTCTTTCGTGATACTGGCAGTGCTCTGGCAACTGTCATTTGCGCAAACCAACACCATTTCTCGCAGCAATCCAGCCCAAGAGGGCGTAGAAGCCAAGGCTGTGCTTCAACTCTACACCTCGCTTATGAGCCTGGAGCAAACCGAGATTCACCATGTGGTGGTGATGCGCCACGGCAAGGTGATTAGCGAGTTGCACCCCGCTCCATTCCGTGCAATCGACGCGCACACGCTGTATAGCGCAAGTAAAACGTTTTGCAGTATGGCTGTGGGGCTGTGCATCGACGACAATCGCCTGCGCGTGACCGACCGTGTTGCCACGTTTTTCCCCGAATTTCTCCCCGACACCATCAGCGATGGCTTGGCGAAGATGACCGTTCACGACCTGCTCACCATGTCGTCGGGCATCATTCCCGACTGGAACATGCGTTCCGTCACCACCGAGTGGGAGAAAACATGGCTCGCTAAGCACCTTAAATACGAGCCGGGCGAAAAATTCCTCTACGACTCCATGAGCACCTACATGCTCTCGGCTATCGTACAAAAAGTGACCGGACACACCGTGCTCCAACTGCTCCAAGAGCGCATTTTCACTCCTCTCGGCATCACCGAAGCCGAATGGGAGCAGAGCGCAAGAGGCGTGAACACCGGCGGCTGGGGTATGCGTATCCAAGCCGAATCTGAAGCAAAATTTGGCCAACTCCTTTTGCAAAAAGGCAACTGGAACGGCAAGCAACTCATATCGCGCGAATGGATTGACCGCGCGACTCAATGTCACAAAGTGCCATTTACCGACAATCCAAAGAAGAATATCCAAAATCCGGGCTACGGCTACCAACTGTGGCTATGCGAGATTCCCGGCTCGTTCTGCGCCGACGGCGCTTTGGGCCAATACATCTTCGTGGTGCCTGAAAAAGATATGGTGGTGGTGCTCAACGGCGCAAGCATGAAGGGCTACGAGGAAATCGACGCCACTTTCCGCTTCATCAAGCAGGTGGCTACCGACAATGGTCCATTAAAGTTCGACGCTGCCCAGCAAAAGGCACTCGACAAGTTCACCGCATCAGCCAGTCAGCGCATCGTAAAGGGTGTGAAGGTGAAAACCAAGCCTTCAATCGCATTGCACGACGGCTTTGCCCTGCAATTCGGCACCGACTGCAATTTGCAATACACCTTCGACGGTCGCACCATCACCGCCGCTCCTGCCCAGTGGCACTATGCGAGCAGCACCGTGCAGCCACCCTACTCTATCCACCCAAAGAGCGTGTTCAAAGGATTGAACAAGCCATTCACCACAGCGGCACGCTACAGTTGGGAAAACCGCGACAAATTAGTTATCAACACCTACTGGGTAGATTTCATATCAGGCGAAACCGTGACCGTGGAGTTTGACAAAGCCACAAAAAAGGCGCATGTCAGCGTTAAGCGCAACTTTACCTCCACTCCTGCCGCCAAACTCACCCTTCCCTACACCCCTGCAAAATAAACTACAACTAATCAAATACTACTATGTACCGAATTATTTATACACTGGCAGCCGTTGCTATGCTGCTCACTGCGTGCAGTTCTACGGCAAGCCCTGTACCAGAGCCTCCAAACACGGGGCAAGACCCGATTGTGCCTAACCGCCCAAGTTCGTTTGCCAACGACGACGCTTTCCTCGACTACATTCAGAAAGTGCACTTCAACTATATGTGGGAGGGCGCAGAGCCCACCTCTGGTCTGGCTCCCGAACGCATTCACCTCGACGGCATCTACCCCAGCAACGATAAGCACGTGGTCACCACCGGCGGCAGCGGCTTCGGCGTGGCTGGATTGCTCGTGGCTATCGACCGCGGCTTTATCGGCAGAAGCGAGGGCGTGGCGCGCCTCACCAAGATTGTGGACTACCTCACCAAAGCCGACCGCTTCCATGGCGTATGGCCACACTGGCTCAACGGCCCCACTGGCAAGGTGGTGCCTTTCGGACAGAAAGACAACGGTGGCGACTTGGTGGAGAGTTGCTTCATGATGCAAAGCCTGCTGTGCGTGAGAGAATATTTCAAGAATGGCAACGCCGATGAGAAAGCGCTTGCCGAGAAAATCAACGTGCTTTGGCACGATATGGATTTCGACTGGTATCGCAACGGCGGAAAAGACGTGATATATTGGCATTGGTCGCCTGAATACGGCTGGGAAATGAACTTCCCTCTCGAAGGCTACAACGAGTGCATGATTGTATATATACTCGCTGCGGCATCGCCCACCCATAGCGTCCCTGCTTCATGCTACCACAAGGGATGGGCACGCAGCGGTGCTATCACCACCGACGCTGCCCCCTATGGCCACCCATTGCTGCTGAAGCACAATGGCGCAGAGCAAACTGGTGGACCGCTCTTCTGGGCGCACTACAGTTGGATTGGTCTTTGCCCTAAGGGTTTGAAGGACCGCTACGCCGACTATTGGACCGCCATGCGCAACCATGTGCTCAGCGACTACGACTATTGCGTGGCTAACCCTAAAGGCTACGACGGATATGGTGCCGACTGCTGGGGCTTGACCGCAAGTTATTCGGTAGGCGGCTACTCGGCACACGCGCCCAACAACGATTTAGGCGTAATCACCCCCACCGCCGCCCTCTCATCGTTCCCCTACACTCCTGAGCAGTCGATGGCTGCGCTGAAGGGATTCTGGAAGAAGGGCAGTTGGATTTGGGGCAAATACGGCTTCTACGATGCCTTTAGCGAAAAGGCGAAGTGGACGCTCCCACGCTACCTTGCCATCGACCAGTGCACTATCGCTCCTATGATTGAGAACTACCGCACCGGCCTGCTCTGGAAGTTGTTTATGAACTGCCCAGAGGTGAAGGAAGGACTGAAAAAATTGGATTTCACAGTAGAACAATAACATTAATAACCAAATAAAACCTGACAGTATGAAAAAGTTTTTATTGCTCGTGATGGCTCTTGCCGCGCTCAGCGTATCGGCAAAAACCGACGAGGCTAAGATGAACAAGTTTATCGACAATTTGATGTCGAAGATGACCCTTCAAGAGAAACTCGGCCAGCTCAACCTCCCCGTATCGGGCGAAATCGTGACCGGCTCGGCTAAGAGCAGCAACGTGGCTGAAAAAATCAAGAAAGGTCAAGTGGGCGGTTTGTTCAACCTTAAAGGGGTGGACAAAATCCGCGAAGTGCAAGAGATTGCCGTAAAGCAAAGCCGCCTGGGCATTCCTTTGTTCTTCGGTATGGACGTGATTCACGGCTATGAGACCGTGTTCCCTATTCCTTTGGCATTGTCGATGTCGTGGGATATGGATGCTATTCGCAACTCGGCGCACATTGCCGCAGTGGAATCGACCGCCGACGGTATCTCCTGGACATTCAGCCCTATGGTTGACATCTGCCGCGACCCTCGCTGGGGCCGTATGGCTGAAGGCGATGGCGAAGACCCATATCTTGGCTCACAAATCGCCAAGGCTATGGTGGAAGGCTACCAAGGCACCGACCTCACCGCCCCAAACACCATGATGGCGTGTGTGAAGCACTTCGCCCTCTATGGCGCTCCAGAGGCTGGCCGCGACTACAACACCGCCGATATGAGCCACACTCGCATGTTTAACGAATATTTTCCACCCTACAAGGCAGCCGTGGATGCTGGCGCGGCTTCGGTGATGACTTCGTTCAATACCGTTGACTACATTCCTGCCACTGGCAACAAGTGGTTGATGACCACCGTGCTCCGCGACATGTGGGGATTTAAGGGCTTTGTGGTGACCGACTACACTGCCATCAGCGAAATGATTGCCCACGGCATGGGCGACCTCCAAACCGTGTCTGCCCTCGCGCTCAACGCCGGCACAGATATGGACATGGTGGCTGACGGTTTCTTGGGCACTATCGAAAAGTCGCTCAACGAAGGCAAGGTGAGCATGGCGACTATCGACGCTGCTTGCCGCCGCATTCTTGAGGCTAAATACAAACTCGGTTTGTTCGACGACCCATACCGCTACTTCGACAGCAAGCGTGCCAAGACTGAAATCTACACCGATGAGCACCGCGCGGCAGCCCGCAAGTTGGCTACCGAAACTTTCGTGCTTCTTGAAAACAGCGAGAATATTCTCCCTCTCGCAAAGAAGGGCAAGATTGCGCTCGTTGGCCCACTTGCCGACACTCGCACCAATATGCCTGGCACATGGAGCGTGGCAGCCGCTATGGACAAGTACAAAACCGTGCGTGAAGCCATGACCGAAGCCGTGAAGGGCAAGGCAGAAGTGCTCTACGCTAAGGGTTGCAATGTGTGCTACGATTCTATCATGGAGAAAAACAGCACCATGTTTGGCCGTGAAATGCGCGACAACCGCGATGCCGACGTGATGCGTGCCGAAGCAGTGAAGATTGCACAAGAGGCCGATGTGGTGGTGGCTTGCATTGGCGAACCAAGCGAAATGACTGGCGAAAGCAGCTGCCGCACCAACCTCGAAATCCTCGACGCACAAAAAGACTTGCTCACCGCTCTCAAAGCCACTGGCAAGCCTATCGTGCTGCTCAACTTCTCTGGCCGTGCCACTGTGATGAACTGGGAAAAGGAAAACTTCAGCACCATTCTCAACGTATGGTTTGGCGGTAGCGAAACTGGCGACGCCATCTGCGACGTGGTGTTTGGCGACGTGGCTCCAAGCGGTCACCTCAGCGTGACGATGCCTAAGAGCGTAGGTCAAATTCCTATCTACTACAGCCACCTCAACACTGGCCGCCCAAACAAGACTTGGTACACTAAGTTCACCAGCAACTACCTCGACATCGACAATGCTCCTCTCTATCCATTCGGCTACGGTAAGTCGTACACCACATTCCAGTACGGTACTCCTACCATCAGCGGCACCACTATGAATCAAGATGGCAGCCTCACCGTATCGGTGGAAGTGAGCAACACCGGCAACTACGACGGTGCTGAAGTGGTTCAACTCTACATTCGCGACTTGGTGGGCAAAATCGCCCGTCCTGTGTCGGAACTGAAAGACTTCAAACGCATCTTCCTCAAAAAGGGTGAAAGCCAAGTGGTGAACTTCACCATCACTGCCGACAAACTCAAATTCTACGACAACGAATTGAACTACATCTGCGAACCAGGCGAGTTCGACGTTATGGTTGGTCCAAACAGCCGCGACGTTCAAAAACTGTCGTTCACCCTGCAATAAACGATAAATACAACAACTCTAATCGACCACAACCATCGCAAATCGATTAAGTTTCACAAATGGATTCAACCCAAATCGGCCATTAGGCCTAATGACCGATTCGGATTTATAGTTAGTAATCAATCCTAATCACAAGCAAAAGCAGCTAATCGCGAAGATCAGCTGCTTTTCCTATTCCACCCCCCTCCCTCACACCAAAAGAAGGCGTGCCAAAATCATTAAAGTGACATTAGGATAATCGCTGAAAATACTTTATCTTTGCCTAATGAAGTGACATCATCCACAAGTCAACTTCTCTTTGGGATAACACCCATAATCAGGATAACACAATATGGATATACAAGAAATACTAACCCGCAAGGAGGACCAGACATTTGATTGCAAGAGCATTCAAATTGGACCAAAAGCATTGGCTGTACCCATTGTCGCTTTTGCTAATGCAGATGGTGGCGTTATCGCCATTGGCGTATCTGATAAAACACGAAAAATTGAAGGGGTTGACCAACATGCGGAAAAACTCAACGAACTGCTTCGAGTGCCATTCGATTTCTGTAATCCGTCAATACCTGTCACTTATTCCTATATGCCCTGCACCGACAAAGATGGGAAGCAAAACCGAATCCTTCTAATGCACATCCCTGCCAGTATGTTTTTACATACCAATCAAGCGGATGAGGCATTCATGCGTGTAGGCGACAAGAGCCGCAAACTGAGTTTTGACGAGAGGGTGCAACTGATGTATGACAAAGGCGAACGCTTCTTCGAAGACACGGCTGTTCATGGAGCCACGACTGACGACATCAACATAGAAGCAGTCGCAGAATACATTAATTTGATAGGTTACACCAAAAGCCCTCAACAATACCTCCAAGAGAACAATGGTTTTGTTACGACCAATAAGCAAGGCCAGGAAGCAGTTAGTACAGCTTGCATTCTTCTCTTTGGCAAGAATCCTCAGAAGTTCTTCCCCCGTGCCCGCACACGCTTCATCAGATACGACGGCGTTGATGAAAAAGTTGGTGCAGAAATGAACGTTATCAAGGATGTCACTTTCGAAGGCACCATCTTGAATCAAGTAAAGAAAACCATTGAATTTATTGAAACCCAAGTAAGGGAGCATACTTTTTTAGGACAGAATGCCCAATTTATCACAAAGCGTGACTACCCCGAATTCGTTATTCAAGAGATGGTGGTAAATTCCTGCTGTCACAGAGCCTACAGCATCAAAGGAACGGAAATACAGATAAAAATGTTTGATGACCGCCTCGTATTCGAGTCTCCAGGCAAATTGCCAGGTATGGTTAAGCCCACCAATATTCGAAACACTCATTTCTCCAGAAATCCGAAAATAGCTGCATTTCTGAAGGCGTACCACTATGTAAAGGAATATGGCGAAGGCGTTGACCGCATCTACAGAGAACTTGAAGCCAACGGCATACCCATGCTCTCTTTCCGTACAGATGATTTCATCTTGAAAATCACAGTTCCAAAGGTGATAGAAAAGGTGATAGAAAAGGTGATAGAAAAGGTGATAGATGACGTGAACGTTACTGATATGTCACCTAAAAACATAGAAAAGGTGATAGAAAAACATAGAAAAGTGATAGAAAAGGTGATAGAAAAAGCTGCTCTTCTGAATGAGAAGCTCACAAAAAACCGAATGCTTATCATCAAATTAATGATAGAGGATCCATACATTCCAAAGTCAGAACTGTCCAAACATGTTGGAATAAGCGAAAACTCAATTTCTCGCAATATCGAAGCCATGCGTGGCAAGTATCTCCGCCGTGTAGGTCCTGATAATGGCGGTTTTTGGGAGATTCTTGAATGATTGCCGCAAATCGTTATTCATACACCCTCCAAGCATAAAGCAATTATCCCAAATCGGTCATTAAGGCTTGTGGTATTTCGGAGTTTTAGAAGAATGAATTTTGTTTGTCTTTTAATGAGTGATAGCGAGCTATTACGAATTAAAAACAAGCGAAAGGCATCTTATAAAAGCCGAAAGACCGCAAGAAGTAATCTATAAAATCATTACACGGCCTAATGACTGATTTGGGATAATTTCAATTCCTATATGCGAAGTGGCTATCGCTTGGTGGCGGTGATCATGAAGGTGATGGCCACTACCGAGATGAGGATGCCCACCACAATGTTGGCGGTGAGGGCTTCACCAAATACGATGGCACCCACCAAAATCGCCGTGATGGGCTCAAACACGCCAAGCACCGAGGCCTTCGTAGCGCCAATGTTTCGGGTTGCCAAAGCCAATGTGGCGGTCGATACCACCGTTGGAAGCAACGCCAGCCCCACAAGGTTGCTCCACGCCGCCACGCCCTCAATGCCTTCAGTCATGCCCGTGTGGTGAAACAGCATCTTGCCGAGGAATATCAGCACGCCAGTGAACAGCGCATAGAATGTGAGCAGCGAGTTTGAAATCGAACTAATGGTCTTGCTGCGGTTGATAATCACGATAAAGAGCGCATACACCGAAGCCGAAACAATCGAGAGCAGCACGCCCATGGGATCGACGGCACTCTGCCCAGCATCGCCCATGGTCATGATAATCACACCGATAAACGTGGCAATAATTGAGAGCCACACCTGCCACGATGGCACCACACGCAAAAACACCATGATGATAGCCACCAGCACAGGATAGAGAAACACCAGCGTGGTAGCCAAGCCCGAAGCAATGTATTTGTAAGCCTCAAACAGCGTGGTGCTACTCATCGTATAGAGCACGCCAAGCAACAGCAGCACACCCGCCTGCTTAGCCGTGACCTTAAAACTCTGCTTCGTGAGCAGCAAAAAACCGCCCAAAAGCACCACTGCAAAAAAGTAACGGTAAAAGAGAATCGTGTCGATCGAAGCCCCATTGTCCATCAAAGGCTTGCCAAACAGAGGATTCAAACCATAGGTCACACCAGTGATAATACCAGCCGGGTAACCAATAATTGCATTTCTACTAAGTTTCTTTTTCTTCACCATAACAGTCTCAAAATCTCACTCTAAATTAAAGAAACAGTCCCACATCTCAGCATTTTCCATATAAAAAAAACGGCTGAAACTCATCGAGTCATCAACCGTTTTTTACAGTACCCAGAGCCGGGGTCGAACCGGCACGGGTTGCCCCACTGGTGTTTGAGACCAGCGCGTCTACCGATTCCGCCATCTGGGCTAAAAAAAGGGCTTAAAAAAAGCCCTTTTGAAATTGGTTGTCTTACCAGGATTCGAACCTAGACAGGCAGAACCAAAAACTGCAGTGCTACCATTACACCATAAGACAATCCTAACAACTGGACTCATCGTCGCAATTGCGTTGCAAAAGTAGTGCTATTTTCGTAATTGTGCAAGTTTTTCAAAGAATTTTTCAAAAAAAACCGCATTTTTTGCCCAAATGAGGCTCTATTATTGAGCAAAGGGCGATTTTTTCGTAATTTTGAAGTATGAATCCTACTGCAAGCAACAAATTATTCAATATTCTGCAATGGCCCCACGAAATGCCGGGCATCATTGCTTTCAACACGCTCCGTGGCTGCGCCCACGACGACGACCCTTACAGCGAAGTGAATCTCTGCGACTACACCGCCGACGACCTCGCCCATGTGGAGGCTTGCCGCAATGCGCTGTGTGCCGCCCTCGGCATCAGTCCCGACCGCTTGGTGATGCCTCGCCAAACGCACACCTGCAACGTGGCTGTGGTGGATGATGCGCTGATGGCTCTGCCCCACTCTGAGCGGATGGAGCGTCTGCAAGCCGTAGATGCGCTGGTCACTCGCCTCGGTGGGGTGTGCATTGGGGTGAACACTGCCGACTGCGTGAATATTTCGCTTGCCGATGCCGAGGCTGGCGTTTTGGGCGTGGCACATGCTGGCTGGCGTGGCACGGTGGGGAAAATTGCCGCTCGTACGGTGGAGGCGATGGAACGATTGGGCGCCGACCGCTCTCGCATCGTGGCGGTGATGGGCGCAAGCATCTGCCAAGACTGCTTTGAGGTGGGCGACGAGGTGCTGGAGCAGTTTGTGGCGCAAGGGTTCTCCGCCGATGCCATCAGCCGCCGCAACGCCGCTACTGGCAAGGCGCATATCCACCTGCAAGAGGCGAACAGACTGGTGCTACTCAAAGCGGGGCTGAAACCCGAAAACATCACATGGAATGGCGAATGTAGCCGCTGCCACCCCCACAAATACTTCTCCGCGCGCCGCCTGGGCATCAACTCCGGCCGCACCTTCACCGGCATCCTCACCAATCCCACTTAGCCTCACACAAATCCCACTTTTTGCTCACACGGATCTCACAGATCCCACGGTATTGCTTTGTGGGTGGAAAATCTCACAGATGCTCTCCGCCGGTTTGCTCCAAAAGCTCACACGGATTCAACCGATTCAACAAAAAATTAGAGGTTAGAGCCTCCGAGTGTTCCAAGTGATCCGAGTGCTCCGATAGGAAAAAAGGAACACCTATTAAATCCATTAAACCCGATTTTTACACCTAAAAAAATTGGTGTTAATTGGATTTAAATGGATTAAATAGGTGTTTTGTTTCCGAATCGCTCGGAGCCTTCGGACTTATCAGACCTGTCCGACTTGTCAGACTTGTCGGACTTGTCAGACAGCCAACTCGTTGACCTGTTGACTCGTTGGCTCGTTGACTTCCCCACCTTGGTGGGGAGTAGGTTATTCGAGGATCATGTTGATGAGGGTGGTGACGTCGGATGCGTTTACATCGCCATCGGCATTCACGTCGCACAAGGTGCTGCTGAAATTGACAGTGCCGAGGATTTTGTTGATAAGGGCGGTAACGTCGGATGCGTCCACACTTCCATCTCCATTGATGTCGCCAGCAAGCGCCACGGTGAAGTTGCGTGTGGCAATCTCGCTCAGTCCGCTGGCATATTCAGCCTGCACAGTGGCAACGTGGTCGCCAGCCGATACGTTGTGCAGCGTGATTTGCGGTTCGGTCACTTCGCCAGCCGCTTTGCCGTCGAGCGTGATTTTATAGAGTTTCACCTCACCCACATCGAGGGTGGTGCCCTCACCTGCCAAGTTGCCCACATAGAAGTCGTCGAGTTGGGCAAAGAACGCGTCAAACGAGGTGTAATGCACGCCAATGCGAATCTTCTGCCCCACATACTTCTTCAGGTCGGTTTCGTAGATAGTCCACGAGCCGTAGGAGAGCGCATCGATGTGGCTCACTTCCTCATACGCATCGTTGGCGGGGTCGCTCTTGCCATCGAGGAATGCGCACACCGACATCGACTCCTTAAACTCGGAGTATGCCTTTGCGGTGAATCGGCACACGAAATCTTCACGAATGAGGATTTCGGGCGACACGAGCCACTTGTTGGCGCCATTTCCCTGTGGCGAGAAGAATACCACGGTCTTATCGCCCGATGGTGCCATCACAGCCTTGTCGGTAGGCATCATCGCCGGTTGCGTCTTCCATGGGTTGAACACCATAGGTGGCACAGCGCAAGGGTTGGATGGTGTGCTTGCGCCTGGGAATGTGACGATATTCGACTGCGAACCCAAACCGATGGGATAGCAGATGTGGTTGTCGAGGTCGTAGGTGCTCCACGAGCCGAAGTTGCCTGTTGCGAAATCGCTGTACGACTCAAAATCGTCGGTAAACGAGATATTCTGATTCCACTTCAGCAACACATCATTCTTGTTGGCACCAGTTGGCGTAACGTCGGTAGTAAGGTTGTAAGGCTTCACAATCTTCTCCAAGAGGGTGATGGGGAGCGTTTGGTCGGCAGTCACTTCCACCGACTGGCTGAACACCTCATAATTCTTGGCAGTAACGCCCAACAGGTATTTGCCCATGAGCAGCGATGGGAACACAGCCTTGCCATCAGTGATGGCGGCTTCGCTCTGATCGCCAGTTTCCTCATTCATCAGGCTCACCATCTCGCCTTCCACCGCCTTGGCATTGTTGGTGGTCACTTCCACCACAAAGCGTGCCGTGCGGTCGGAGACAACGACCACGGTATCCACCACCTCAGTTTGCGACGATGGATACACGGCTTGCACGCCAAGTTTATACGAGCCTGCCGCTAAGTCGGTAAATGTCCATTCGTAGCCATCGCACATGCCCACTTCAGCATCATTGAGATACACGCGGAAACGCTCGTTGGGGTTGGCTGGCGACTTGGCTGCCACACGGCGTGCCTTTGGCGCAGCGGGTGCGGCATTGGGGTTGGATGTGGCTTGACCCACATACACATCATCTACCATGAGCATAAACGCGCCACCACTGTTCGCCGCACTGATGTAGCGAATGGCGAAGCGCACTTGCTTGCCAGCGTATTTCGACACGTCGTAGGTGCGGCTGCTCCACGCCTTGTAGTCCACGGTCTCGTAGTTGCCCGTGTTCAAAAGTTTGAAATCTGCCTTTGTGGGATTATCGACCACCTCGGTCACATACACCTGGAATTTCTCCTTATACACATCGGCGGCTTTCGCCATAAATGAAAACACATTCTGGTTGCCAGGGGTGATAACGGGCGTAATCAGCCAATCGTCGTTTGGCACACCAGTAGCGGTGCGGATAAAGCCAGCATACTGCTTGCCGCTGTAAGGGCGAAGCACAGGATAGTCGTACCACCATGGGGGCGACACCTTCAGCGGATTGATGATTTGAGCATATTCGCGCACGCCTTGATTGAGGTAAGTGCCGACAAGGGTGGCAGCATTGGCTTGGTCGCCATCGATGCCTATCCAGTCGCCGAAATTCACGGCGAAAGCGTCGTACGACTCAAAATCGTCATAAAACGCCGGTTTCTCGGTGTTCCAAGTGAAGGTGAGTCTATTCAAGCCCGACTGCGTGTCGTGGCTCACCGTAGCGCCCAGCGAATACGGCCGTTGCACCTGCTCGGCAAGAGCGATGGTGACGGTGGTATCGGCGGTTACAGCAAATGTGGTCCCCCCCGACGAATAGCCAGCCGCCGAAGCCGTGAGCGAGTGGTTGCCGGCATACACCTTCAGTTTGGCTGTGCCTTGCTCATTGAGCGTGATGGTGCCATACGAGAGGGCGAAGTCGGTTTGCTTGAGCTGCACCGATGCCGTGGGCACAGGCGCACCGCTCGGTCCAGTGACCATGATAGTGAGATTGATATTGCGTTTCTGCGCCGCCACAGGCACCACCATAGCCCACAGCAGCAGAACCACACTGAATAACTTAAATATACGCATATTCTTGAGTGATTATGGGGAATTTTTCAGAAGTTAAGAAGTTAAGAAGTTAAAGAAGTTAAGACGAATGTTTCGGCTCTGGTAATTTACTGGTTTCAAAACACCTATTTTTTTAAATCGGTGTTTTTTTTTATCGGAGCACTCGGAGAACTCTGAGCACTCGGAGCACTCGGAGGCTCTAACCTCTAACTTCTAATTTCTAACATCTAATTTCTAACATCTAACTTCTTTTTAGAGTTCAAAAGGCCGGGCGTGTGTCCGACCTTTTGAATTAATTATATTTGTTTCTTGCCTTGGAAGGGTTATCTTACGATTTGCTTCTTGCCTTGGAAGATGTAGATGCCCTTGTCGAGACCTTCGAGACTGGTGGCGTTGGTTCTGACGATGCGGCCGTCGATGGTGTAAACATTGCTGTTCACAGCCTTACTTGTCACCACGTCGGTAACTGCGGTAGGCACTTCCTTTTCAAGCACCACATCAGGAATCTCGGTGATTTCGGTGATGGTTTTGTGGGCAGAAATGTAACCTGGCTTGCTGAATATGGCTAAATAATTTCTGTCGGCCTTGATGACTGGAATCTCGAACAAGCCCTCTGCACCAGTCACACCGTAGTAGCGCACATCAGCCACACGCGCTGCTTCACCGTTGATGACAGGAACTGGAATAGCCACGAGTTCGATGCTCACACCTTCGATAGCAGCATTGCTCTTGTCCACCACTTTGCCCTTGAGCACTTTTGGAGTGAGAATCACGCCAAAGTTGGTCACTGGGAATTTCCATTCCGAAGCGGCAAGTTGGGTAAGTTCGCTCACTGGCTTATTGTCGTTTTTATTGCCATAGCACATCTTAGCCACGGTGCCATCGGTAGCGAAGTACACGTTCTTGTAAGCGGTGGCTTCCGACTGCATTTTCACTCTGATTGCGCCACCATTGTAGATGAATGGTTCGGCGAAAGTGATCACCAGCATATCCACCTGTTCGGTGCTCTTACCTTGCTTCTTGAAGGTGTATTCACCGTCAAACACCTTAGTCATATCGGCATCGGCGGTATAGTCGGCATCGCCAAATTCGGTGTCGGCGCAGTTCATCACAAATGCCTTCACGTTGGTGGTCACATCGCCGGCTGTGTTGTAGCCTTTATAAGTGAGCGAGCCAATCTTGTCGCCAGCCTTCAAACCGGCTTCGGCAAGCATTTCAGCGGTGTAGAGTGTTTCCGACACGCTGTTCTTGTAGTTGAGGAACAATGGAGAACTTGCGGTGCCATTGCCCACGCCCGCTACCACTGATGCGGTAGCCTTTTCTTCGCTCACCACCACTTGTGCGGTGTCGCTTACCATTTCGTAGCCATCAGTCCAAGCGAGTTTCATGTAGGCTGGATAGGTGCCAGCGGCGTGAGGAGTGAATGCAAATTTAAAGTTGGCTTCACCTGCTGAAACGATTTCAGAGGTTCCGTCAGTTGCCACGGCTTTGCCATTGAAGTAGAGAATAGCGGTGTAAGCCTCTGTTTCTGCCACGGTGTTGATGTTGCGCACCTTCATCGTAGCCACATATTCATCGTTCACAGTGGCTGCGACTGGCATATCAGTTTCGGTAGCCACCACATCGTGAGCCACGTCAAGTTTCTTGAAGCCATACACATTGTCGATGCTTGCGTAGCCCGATTTGAAGCCGATGTAGTATTCACCTGCTGGCACACCCTCAACCACGAAGTTGGCCCAAGTTTGTGTAGCAGTAGCGCTGGTACCAGCGTTGGTGCCTGTGAGGTCGATATTCTCAGATGCGAGCACCTTGGTCCAATTCTTGCGGTCGGCAGAATAGTACACATCCACTGTGCTGGTGCCGTATTTCGAGTTGCGAGCAGCGTCGAAGGTCATCTTCTCGCCTGCTTCCACTTTCAACTTTGGAGTGGCGAGGATTGATGGATACGTCGATGTACCATTCTTCATAAAGTTGTTTGAGCCGTTGGTGTAGTTGGTCTTGGTCCAGTCGCCACCATTGCCACAGTCGTACCAGCCTGTTGGCACAGCCTTCGAGTCTTTGTCGTCCTCGAAGTTGGCGAAGAACTTGTTGGAATCGAGCACAATTGCCGAGAGTGGAATGTCGATGGTGTTGTAGCCCACCACTTTCACTGTGAGGTTGCCAGAGAAGATGCCTGGAGTGGCGGCAAGAGCGGTGAGGGTGACTTCCTTCTTTTCGTGAGCCAGCACATTCAAAGCAGCGGTGGACACGGAGAAGCCTTCTGGCACGGTAATTTCAACCGACATAGGTGCTGCACCTGCATTTTCCACCGTGAATTTCTTTTCGGTGTTGGCAGAAATCATGCCGAATGTGCCAAACTCCTTTGCGGTGCTGGCATCAGTGCCCATATTGTAGTTATTGTTGTCGCGAAGCACGAGTTTTGGTTCATACTTCACTGGTTCAATCCATGAACCGTAAGCACTGGTGTTCTTGTAGTTTTCCACCAGGTCGTAACGTGAGCGGGTGGCGTAGTTTGCCACGTTGAGCGTTACCGAGATTTCCACATCAGCGGTTTCGCCCACTGCAAGCACCTTGTCGAATTGCTTGGTAGCCAAAATCACGTGAGGGGTGGAGGTGGAATTAAACTTACCAATGCTGTAAGAGAAACCTTCGTCGCCTGGATTGAATGGCAGGTCGCCATCGTTGGTAATCTTACCAGTCAATGCCACTTGGAAGTTGCCTTCAGCGTCGCAGTCGGGCTCAGAACTGGAGACGAGTTTGCACGATACCACCTTCAGACTCTTATAGAGGTCAACTTCGGCGCTGGTGGCGGCGAAATTGTCGAGGTAGGCATAGTGGGCGTAAATTGCCACCATCTCGTTGGCCAATCCCGAAATAGAATAGGTGCAGTAAGCAGTGGTGCTTGGCTCACCTGTTACGGTAGAGGTAATTTCTTCACCGATAACGTATTCTCCTGCCTCGCTTTTGGTGGCTTTGAAGAACTTCACCACGGTCTTGTTGTTGTAGTTCTTCACCATCACGCTGGCGGTGCCAGTGAGGCGAGTGGTAACCAGATAATTAGGCGATGATGAACTCTGATAGCCACTGTAAAGAGCCGTTGAGCCATCCACGCCTTGCGAAGTGCGATAAGAGAACTGGAAACTGCTGGTGCCAGTGCGTCCCCAACCTTTTGCCGCAGCGAAGTCGCCCGATGTCGAAACCGTGGTTTCAAAGTCCACCGAGTAGGGACTGATGGTCTGAGTAGCATCTTGAGCCGATGCCACCAGTCCACAAGCCAATGCCGCTGCCAAAACGAAGTGTTTAAATAGTTTCATAAGCTACTGGTTTTTTTGTTAATATAATGAGTTATTAGTGTCACTGAAAAAAGAAAAATAACAAGTATGGGGGTGTGTCAAAAACGCGATTCCGTTTTTGGTGATTTTGACACTCCCCCACACCGAGGATATTGTGATGCTTATTGAGCGAGCACGAGGTTGATGAGTGCTATCACATCTGAGTTGTTGACGCGGCCATCGCCGTTCACGTCGCACAGCGAGTTGCTATACGAGCCCAAACCCAAGAGGTGTGAAATCAGAGCGGTAACATCGGTTGTATTCAGCACGCCATCACCGTTGATGTCGCCCTTCAAGCCCTTGCCGAAGTGCTTAAATTCCACATTGTCGTAGAAGCCGCCAAGACTCTCGGTGGCAACCGATTGAATGGCCACATACACTTTTTTTCCTGCGTATGCCGAGAGGTCGTAGGTGAGGTGTGTCCAGCCCTCTGCAGGGTTAAACAGACCAAGTTCGGTGGTGGTGCCCACTTGCTTGAAGGTGCTGCGGTCGGTGGCGCTGGTTTCGCTCACATACACATTCACCTTTGGTCCCTTTGCAGGCATCACGCTGTTGACCGATTCCCAAGTGCGGGCGTCGAATTCGAGTTTCGACTTATCGGTGGCTGTGTAGAGCGGGCTTACCAACCAGTCGTCGAATGCGCCGTTGCTGTTGCAGCGTGTCATCAGCGATTGACTGCCGTGAGGTTCTTTGAGCGAGTTGTAACATTCGCTGTCGTTGAGCACGAAGAATGAGAGCATACCGCCATTGTTAGGGAATGTCCAGAACGAAATCTTGAGGCTGGCGGTGCCGTCGGCGTTGATGCCGGTGAATCCTGATGGCACTTCACCTGTAGCGTCGCGTTCGAAGCCGAAGTAGTGAATATCGCTGCCCAATGCCACTGCCGATACTGGGAATGTGGCTGCGGTGCCGTCGCTGAATGTCACGGTCATGTTGTCGCTAAGGTCGGTGGATTCGGCTGCCAAACTTACTTGTGCTGTGATGGTGAATTGCTTTGAAGAAGCTGGCTTGAGTTCATCGCCGTTGGCAAGTGTGGTGGTGAAGTATTCGGTGCCGAAGTTCACGCTGCTGATGCTCACGCTCTCGCTGCCGAGGTTGGTGATGGCAAATGTAGGCGACACTTCTTTTTCACCATAGTTCACCTTGTAAGCGTCCCAACCGTCGGCGCTGAACGATACGTTGGCGGTGGCTGCCTCAATCTTCACATTGTCGAGGGCGGCGCCACGGCTCTTGTTGTAGTCGTGAGCAATGTAGCGCCAGCGCAATGCTATCACCTTGCCTGCGTATGGGCTGAGGTCGAGGGTTTCATAAGTCCAATAGCAGTTGCCGTCGGCTTCCACATTGTTGCTGATCAGTTTCACCTGTTGCCATTCGCCATCGGCATACACGTCCATAAAGGCTGCGTCGATGCCGTCTTCAGCGGTGGTGTTGTTGACGTGCAGCTTGGTTTTGTCGTTGATCAAGCTCACAGGACGCTGGTTGCCCCACCAGAAACTGAGTTGATACTTGCCTGTGGCAGGCACGCTAATGTCGGGCGAGGTGAGGTAGGCTGTTTGTTCCACCTTGTTGGAGTATGCCATCACGCTACCTTCGCCAGCGAATGTGTGGTAGTCGGTACGGCTCCAAGTGGTGAGCGAGGCATTTTCCACGCTCCAGCCGAGTGGTGCGAATTTCTCGTCGTCGAAGGTTTCAATCCATGGGAATGTGCTTACCGAATGGTCGGCTTGGGTGCTGAACGACCACACTGGGCAGTCGGTGGCATCGCCCACGCTGTTGTAAGGTACCACTTTCCAGTAGTAGGTGGTGCCGTATTCGGCTTGTGCGAGCTTGTAGGAAGTGGCTGTGCCGCAATCCGCGCCGTTCACCACGTTGAACTCGCCGTTTTTCTTGCCTATGTAAATCTTGTAGCCTTCGGCAAATTGAGCCTCACGCCATTTGAATTGCACATTTTTGATAAACACATCGGTCTCGCCTTGCTTTGGAGCCTCCACTTCGCAACTGGTAGGCACGCTTTCGCTGCCATACAGGTTGGGAAGCAACACGCGGTCGATGAGATAAGTGGTCCATTCGTCAACGCCAGTTTCCGAAGAATAGGTCACAGCCGAGTTTTTGAAGCGCAAGCGCAAGTTGTCGGTGTTGTACTTCGAGAGGTCGATTTCCACATTGATAAGGGTATCAGTCTTGGTGTAGTCGCCCAGCCATAGGCTGTCGGTGTAAGTTTCACCGCCATCGGTCGATGCCCACACCGAGAGGTCGTTGTAAGGCACTTCTTCGCCAGTGAACATGCTGTAGTAGGTGAACATAAACTTCTTTGGGCCGTCGGCTTTACTCAAGTCGAGGCGTGGAGTTTCGAGATAGCAGTCGGTGAGACTTGCACCACTGTATGCGCTCTTGTCGCCTTCAATGGCGTAAACGCTGGTGGAGAAGTCGGTGGCTTTCCAGCCTGCTGGTGGGAACTGTTCGCCTTCGAAGAGTTCGAGCGCGTAGCCGTCGGGCACTGCCTGCTTGTTGGCCACCACATGGAGCGTAACGTCGCCGCCATTGGTGTGGAGCACCACATCACATTCGGCAGGTGAGGTCAAACTCGCCTTGTACGACACTTGGAAAGTGGTGGTTTCGTTGACGCCGAGGTCCACCTTGCTGAAGTCGCCAGGAATGGTAATGCAGTCGGGTGCGTCGTAACCTGTCACCTTCAAGCCCTTCTTGCCCACGTTTTTAAGTTGAATGGCCTCGCTGTAACGCTTTTCGCCGATATACATTTCGGGCATTTCGTAGCGTGTCTGGTCGAGTTCAGCGATAGGGCCGGTGAGTGCTTGGTGATATTTCACGCTCACATTGTCGAGATACACCACATTGGCTACCTTCTTGAGCATGTTGTAGATAAACGCTATCTTGATGGTCTTGCCTTGATAGGCGTCGAGGTCGATTTTTGAGTTGTGGATAGCCCAGTTTTGCCACATATAAGAGCCGTAAGGGTCGGCTGGCACACCGCTATTGCGCACATCTTCCTCATTTTGAATGTCGAAAATCACCGTCGTGTCGGCAGGATTCGCCATATCAATCACCGCCACCTGCAGCGTCACCGACTTGTCGCGCAAGCAAGCCGCAGCGGCAGCCTCCCAGTCGAATGCCAACTGGTAGGTGTTGTCAAGTTTCAACTCAGGTGTGATGAGATAGTCCTTGCGAGGACCGATACCATCGTTGTCACCTTTATCGTAAGTAGGCGCATCGCAATAAGCGTAATAGTAACCACTCATCGTACTGTTGGCAGTACTGTTTTTCGAAATGGTCCATCTGTAGCCCTTGTGCGAGCCTGTGTAGCTGGTCACCGCAGTCCAACCGTCGGGCATCTGCGTGGTCGCCACATCTGACTGAGTGTGTTCAAAGTCTTCGTCGAGCAACGTCTGCGCATTCACAGTCGCCGCCATCGAGCAAAGCAATGAAATCATCATAATGTAGAGTTTTCTCATTTTGGTAAATATTTAATGTAACTAAGTTTAACGATTTATTCACAAAAGTCAACTATCAAATGCAAATTTAACAAAATTCACAACAAAAACGAAAAAACAACGCAAAAAAACACAATTTTCCACCAATTATTAACAAAAAACACACCCCAAAACAAGTCAACAGGTCAACGAGTCAACAAGTCACCCCCCCAAAGGATGAGCACAAAAAAAGGTCGGGCACTTGTGAGGGTGCCCGACCTGAATTATAAGTATGAATTGGTGGATTATTTCACGAATTTAGAGGTTTGGAGAGATCCGTCGGTGTAGCGTACCACCTTGATGTTCACGCCATCCACTGGTTCGGCATTTTTGATGCCAGAAATTGAATAGTATTCTACAGAAGCCACTTGTTTGCTTGCTGCCACATCTTCAACGCCAGTTTGTTCGCCTTCCTCGTTGTAGGTAAGGAATGCGTCGTCCCATTCTGCTGCGCTTTTGTAAGCATCAAGCGAGCCTACTGGCACGTAGAGGTTCATCTTGTAGTTAGGGAACATCACACCGAATGCGCCAGTTTCAGCCACTGGAGGTGTCACGGCACGGATGTGGAATTCAGCGAGGTTAGAGCAAGCGTCGAACGCGCCCACGTCGATAGTCTTAACAGTTGAAGGGAGATAGAGCTTCAAGAGACCCTTGTCGCCATAGCACATGCTGTTGGTGATGGCTTCCACGCCCTCGTTGATGCGGAGTTCCTCAAGCTTTTCAGCGCAGTCGAAAGCAGAACTCTTGATTACGGTCACTGTAGAAGGAGTGGCATAGCTTGTGCGGGTGTCGGCTTGTGGATAAGCGTAAAGGGTGGCGATGTCGGCACTGAAAAGCACGCCGTCTTGCACTGTGAATGCTTTGTTTTCTGGGTCAACAGCGATGGTCTGGAGCGCTGTGCAACCAGCAAACATACCTTTACCCATAGTGGCGAGCGCAGCGTTAAGCGACACCTTGGTGAGCTTTGAAGCGTAGAACACGTCGTCGCCAAGTGTGGTAAGACCTGCAGGTGCAACAAATTCGGTAAGAGCCGACTTATAGAATGCTGATGTGCCGATAGATTGGAGAGTTGAAGGGAAGTTGAATTTGCTCAACGCGTAGCAGCTCATAAACGCTCTTGAATTGATTTTCAACAGACCTTCGTTAGCCACCACTTCTTCGAGCTTTTCACACTTGTAGAAGCCGTTGTTGCCGATAGTGGTAGTGCCCTTAGGAAGCACAAACTTTTTCAAAGTGCTGGTGTACGACATTGAATAGCTTGGAATGGTGTTGGTAGCCACACCGTCGCTGCCCACGATTTCAGCATTCAGCATATCGATTACTTCGATAAGCGGAGTTTTCATAAATGCGTTTAAGTCGGTAGAATTGATTTTACCAGAGATGGTGAGGTCGGTAACTGAGGCGGCATCATCACCGAGAAGTTCAAGCAAAGTGCCAGGAGTAGTTACTTCAACAGCTTTTTTCAACGCTTGCGATTGAATACCAAGCGACATTGTGAAAGCCACACAAAGGAGTAGAAATTTTCTCATAAGCAAAAATTTCCTATCAAGAAACCGAACTCAGCGCTCATTCAATTAGTCAATAGGTGTAGTGAAAAAATGAATTTTGATAAAAAAAACAAGAGGAAGTAAACACGCCGAAAATGCTGTTACACAATTGTTATACCCCCCAATTAGCATTTCAACAACAATCCAAACAACATTGAATCATCTAAAAAACTATCACAAAAGTAACTTAATTTCTTAAAATACGCAACTCCCACTCCACTTTTTATTATAACCACACCCATAACCCATAAAAACAAACCAAAGGGACGGTTCTTTCGGTCTGTAAGAGATTGTATCTAATTGATATTGTGATTGATATATGTCGCAAATGGCGCATATATTTGGCAAAAAAAATGGAGAAAGGGGGCTTTTGCATTTGGCGGCATCGGACGAATCGGGCTTATACGACCTATCGGACACCAACTTGTTGACCCACCAACTTGCAAACTTGTTGACTCGTAGACCTGTTGACTCGTTGACTTCCCCTTGGGGGCACAAAAAAAGGTCGGGCACTCGTGAGGGTGCCCGACCTGAATGGTCATATTCTATTGATATGCGTTATATAAAATTGATTAGAGCTTTGGACCAGCAGCTACGAGAGCCTTACCAGCTTCATTGCTTTCGTACTTAGCGAAGTTCTTGATGAAGCGAGCAGCGAGGTCTTTAGCCTTTTCTTCCCATTGTGCAGCGTCAGCGTAAGTGTCGCGTGGGTCGAGAATGTTGGTAGCAACACCTTCGAGTTCGGTAGGAACAACGAAATCGAAGAATGGGATAACCTTAGTTGGAGCCTTGTCGATAGCACCGTTGAGGATAGCGTCGATGATACCACGAGTGTCGCGGATAGAGATACGCTTGCCAGTACCGTTCCAGCCAGTGTTCACGAGGTATGCCTTAGCACCGCTCATTTCCATACGCTTAACCAATTCGTCAGCATACTTGGTTGGGTGGAGTTCGAGGAACGCCTGACCGAAGCAAGCAGAGAAGGTTGGAGTAGGTTCAGTGATACCACGTTCAGTACCTGCCAACTTAGCGGTGAAGCCAGAGAGGAAGTAGTACTTAGTTTGTTCTGAGCTGAGGATAGACACTGGAGGAAGAACACCGAATGCGTCAGCGCTGAGGAAGATCACTTGCTTAGCAGCAGGACCTTGAGAAGCTGGACGTTGGATATTCTTGATGTGGTAGATTGGGTAGCTTACGCGAGTGTTTTCAGTCACGCTCTTGTCAGCGAAGTCAATCTTACCGTTTTCGTCAACTGTAACGTTTTCGAGAAGTGCGTCGCGAGTGATAGCACCGTAGATGTCTGGTTCTGCTTCAGCGTCGAGGTTGATAACCTTAGCGTAGCAGCCACCTTCGAAGTTGAACACACCTTTGTCGTCCCAACCGTGTTCGTCATCACCGATAAGGCGACGCTTAGGATCGGTTGAAAGAGTGGTCTTACCAGTACCAGAAAGACCGAAGAAGATAGCGGTGTTTTCGCCGTTGAGGTCGGTGTTAGCAGAGCAGTGCATAGCAGCGATACCCTTCAATGGGAGGAAGTAGTTCATCATAGAGAACATACCCTTCTTCATTTCACCACCGTACCAAGTGTTGATGATAACTTGTTCCTTGCTGGTTACGTTGAACACAACAGCAGTTTCGCTGTTCAAACCGAGTTCCTTGTAGTTTTCAACTTTAGCCTTACTTGCGTTGTAAACGATGAAGTCAGGTTCTTGTTCGAAGTCAGCTTCAGTCTGAGGACGGATAAACATGTTGGTCACGAAGTGTGCTTGCCATGCTACTTCCATGATGAAGCGAACTTTCATACGAGTGTCCTTGTGAGTGCCGCAGAAACCATCTACAACATAGAGCTTCTTATTAGAAAGTTCTTTCTTAGCGATTTCCTTAACAGCAGCCCAAGTAGCTTCGCTTACTGGTTTGTTGTCGTTCTTGTATTCATCGCTTGTCCACCATACAGTGTCGTGTGAAGTAGCATCATCAACGATGAATTTGTCTTTTGGAGAACGGCCAGTGTAAACACCAGTCATTACGTTGATTGCACCAAGCTCAGTTTCCTGACCTTTATCAAAACCTTCAAGACCTGGCTTTGTTTCTTCGTTGAACAAAACTTCGTAAGAAGGATTATACAGAACTTCGGTAGAACCGGTGATTCCGTATTTCTCTAAAACTTTCTTGTCAAATGCCATGTTTAGATGAAATTTAAGTTGTTAGTTAAAGTTATAATAAGTTGTATTTGATATTTCCTACCTTTTCAACTGCAAAATTAATCAAATATTTTCCTATACGCACAATTTATTATGGAAAATTTTCTACAATTCTAAAGAATTAGTATTTTTTTTCAATTTTCGCAATGAAAACCCCAAATTTCGCAACGAAAACCCAAGAAAAAGTCCACAAGCCAACAGGTCAACGAGCCAACAAGTAACCAATCCAAAATCCCGAAAACTCGAAATCTCGAAAAATCGAAAATTTCGACAAATCTATGGAGCAAACTGGGTTGGAACAAAACACCTATTTAATCCATTAAAAATCCATTATCACCTATTTTAAATAATTTAATTTTAAATTGCTGTAAATCGGGTTTAAATGGATTAAATAGGTGTTTCAGTTCATCCACTCGCGTCAAGTGGCTTTACAGAAGCCGAAGCCATCGTCTTCTTCTTAACTCCTTAACTTCTTAAAATCAATTTCTCACTTTTGGGTACAAAAAAAGAGAGCGACAGATTGCTCTGTCGCTCTCCGTAGGGGGCGGTTACCTACTCTCCCACTTTCGCAGTACCATCGGCGTGGTGAGGCTTAACTTCTCTGTTCGGAATGGGAAGAGGTGGGACCCTCACGCTATAACCACCTTAGTTCGTTTTCAGTGTGCGCGCCACTTGTGTGGTGCCGCACCTGTGATAAGGTTGAAAGAAATCTCTGGAAACGCATGCGCTTGAACCCATCACTTGAGCAAGCTTCGAGAATCAGCGCACCGTCAGCCTTGCGCAAGGCCTCAGGAAGGCTCCGCCCACATTCGGGGCTTCTCCTTTACCGCCTTTTTAGCGTGGGGCGATATAAAAACCACACCGGAAAGCTTTCGGGTGATTAGTACTGCTCGGCTGAGGCCGTCACCGACCTTGCACCTGCAGCCTATCAACGTCGTAGTCTCCAACGACCCTCAGCGAGATCTTATCTTGTGGCTGGCTTCGTGCTTAGATGCTTTCAGCACTTATCCGTACCAGACGCGGCTACCCGGCGGTGCGCCTGGCGGCACAACCGGTAGACCGGAGGTCTGTCCAACACGGTCCTCTCGTACTAGTGTCGGGGCCACGCAAATCTCAACGCCCACAACAGATAGAGACCGAACTGTCTCACGACGTTCTGAACCCAGCTCGCGTGCCACTT
>OJNV01000293.1_pt1 | contig 32717 bp, 24 predicted proteins | sample 1597961 | NCBI WGS metagenome assembly OJNV01 (sample SAMN01915220, study PRJEB22387) | human gut metagenome | isolation source: stool | host: Homo sapiens | place: USA
GAATTTTATACTCCTATTTACTCTTAAAAAACTTGCAAAAACCATAAGAATATGGAAAAAAGGTGTTCGCTTGGATTGCGGATATTCGCTTCGTTATCGGTCAAAATACAGAAACAATACGATGAAACAAGACAAACTGAAGGCGACGGCCCGCCTGTTGGAAATTATGGATACGCTGCGCGAACAGTGTCCCTGGGATCGCAAACAGACCTTCGAAACACTCCGAAACAACACGATCGAGGAGACGTACGAATTGGCCGACGCCATCCTGAACAAGGATCTCGACGGTATCAAGGAAGAGGCCGGCGACTTGCTGTTGCACGTGGTTTTCTATGCCAAGCTGGGCGAGGAGGCCGGGGCGTTCGATTATGCCGATGTGGTGAACGCTTTGTGCGACAAGCTGGTCTATCGCCATCCTCACATTTACGGGGAGGTGCATGCCGATACTCCGGAAGAGGTCAAAGCCAACTGGGAGGCATTGAAACTGCGTAAGAAAAACCGTCGGAGCGGTACGTTGGGAGGTGTTCCCGTGAGCCTGCCTGCATTGGTGAAGGCCTACCGCATCGGTGAGAAAGCAGCGGCGACGGGGTTCGACTGGGAGAAAAAAGAGGATGTTTGGGCCAAGGTGAAGGAGGAAACCGCCGAGGTCGAAGCCGAAATGATATCCGGTGACCGTACGGCGATGGAGGAGGAGTTCGGCGACCTGCTGTTCGCCCTGGTGAATGCTTGCCGCCTGTACGGGATCGACCCCGAATCCGCACTCGAGCGAAGCAATAAAAAGTTCATGAATCGGTTTAATTATATGGAAGAGTGTGCTTCGTCCGAGGGGCATACCCTGCACGAGCTGTCGCTCGATCGGATGGAAGAGTTGTGGCAGCAAGCCAAGCATGCGGCGGCTGAAAAAGAGTAAGAACCAACTAATACATATCGAATTATGGCATATATCAGAGAGATACGGGGACATACCCCGCAGGTGGGTGAAAATACGTTTTTGGCGGAAACCGCCGTGCTTGTCGGCGACGTGACGGTGGGCCGCGACTGTTCGATCTGGTACAACGCCGTGTTACGCGGCGATGTGAACACGATCACCATCGGCGATCGGACGAACATCCAGGACGGCGTGGTGATCCACACCCTGTTCGACGGCTCGAAGCACCCGTCGCAGACCCATATCGGCAACGACGTGTCGGTGGGACATAACGCCGTAATTCACGGCGCGATCATCGAAGACAACTGCCTGATCGGTATGGGCGCCACGGTGTTGGACAATGCCGTAGTAGCGTCCGGGTGCATCGTAGCGGCCAACGCACTGGTGCTTTCAGGCAGCAAGCTCGAACCCAATTCGGTCTATGCGGGTATTCCGGCTAAAAAAGTCAAGGAAATAACCCCGGAACAACGGGACGAGATCGTACTGCGTACAGCCCGTGATTACCAACTGTATGCTTCGTGGTTTAAGGAGGAATAAGTCGTTTTTTCCATTTGTCGGAAGAGATTGGCGCTTGGTTTGCAAGAGTACATTCGGTTATAAAGACCGATAACAATTAAAATGGTAGTTGATATGAAAGCGAAATTCTTGATCGTCGTACTGGCAGCGCTGGTGCTGGCAACGGGTACGGTATGGGCCCAGAAGGGACACCATAATCGTCGTGCCGAACACAAAGAACTTACTACGGAGCAGGTTGCGAAAAAGATGACCGATCGGATGAAAGAAAACCTGTCGCTCTCTGACGAACAGGTAAAACAGGTTTACCCTATTTGCCTGGAACAGGCTCAAGCCATGAGGGAGCACCGGGCCGAACGCCGGGAGATGGCTGAAAAATCGCGTGAAGCGATGGCACAGCAGCGTGAACAGATGGCCGGCCGGATGAAGGCGGTTCTGACGCCCGAACAGTATGCCCAATGGATCGAATGCCGAGAGTGTCCCGCCCGAAAGGTCGATTGCGCCGGACCGGCATGTCGAAAAGGCGATGCGAATCCCGGACATCACCGCAGACCCTGTAACGGTGCTCCGTGTGTGGATAAAAAGTAGGCAGAAAGTCGAAATAATTCGCCGATATTTCCGTTTATAGGGATGAAACAGGCCGACCTGTTTCATCCTTTTTTCATGTTCCGGACAGTGAAAAAAGTCGATTTTTATCGTATATTTGCCGTGTGACGACAATGATGGGAGATGATTAGAGCGATTTGTTTACTTGTATTCTTGTGTACGATAGGTTTGGCTCGGGCGCAGGCCCAGAGCGGTGTGATTACGCTCTCCGTGATAGATGCCGAAACGGGAGAAGAGGTACCGGGTGCCGTGATAGAAATCGTACCCAAAGCCCACCCCGATCAGAAGAAATATTATACATCGGGTTACAAAGGCGCATTGCAAGTGCGCGGCCTCGCTTATGGTTCATATACCCTGGCCGTGACTTTCATGGGATATGAAAAGGCCGAAAAGGAGTTTCGGGTGACGCAGCCGTCCGAAAACCTGGGAAAGATCGCACTGCGGGAGGCGGCCATCGCCATCGAGACCGTAGTGAAGGAGGTGCAGGCACTCCGCACTTCTCAAAAGGGCGATACGGTAAGCTATAATGCCAATGCGTTCAAGGTGACTGCCGATGCCGACGTCGAGGGGCTGTTGAAGAAGATGCCCGGCATTACGGTCAATAACGGCGCTGTCGAGGCGCAGGGCGAAACGATCCAGAAAGTATTCGTCGATGGCAAGGAGTTTTTCGGCGAGGACGTGACATCGGCGATCAAGTCCCTGCCGGCCGAAGCGGTCGAACGGATCGAGGTTTACAACAAGCTGAGCGACCAGGCCGAGTTTTCGGGTATGGACGACGGCGAAAGCTATAAGGCGATCAACATCGTCACACGCGAAAATATGCGTCAGGGCATATTCGGTAAGGCATATGCCGGTTACGGTTACGACGCCGACACGGAAACCGAAGCCAAAAACAAGTATATGGTCGGCGGCAACGTCAATTTTTTCAGCGGCTCCAGCCGTCTGTCGCTGATCGGTCTTTTTAACAACGTCAATCAGCAGAACTTTTCGTTCGAGGATATTCTGGGTGTTACGGGCAATTCCGGCGGAGGACATGGCGGCGGTCGCTTCGGCCGTGGCGTGGGACAATATATGGTTCGTCACCAGGACGGCGTGGCTTCGGTAAATGCAGTGGGTGTCAATTATTCGGATACCTGGGGCAGTCGGGATCAGGTGACTTTCCAGGGCAGCTACTTCTTCAACGGAACCCGTACGGTCAATCGGGCGCGTACCGAGCGTTGGTACGAGGAGCCGGCACCGATCGATACGCTTTTCACCGACGGTTATTCCCGGATACAGAATTTCAACAACCGCCTGAATGCCCGCATCGAATGGAAAATCGCGGACAACCAGTCGCTGATGATCCGCCCGGGCTTGAGTTTCCAGTCGAACGATCCGTTCAGTACGACTTACGGGCGACAGTTCGGCGAAAGCGGTTACAGCGTCATCGACAATTTCGAGGATGCCTTCCGAAACGGTTACAGCGTCAATACTTCGGCCATTTACCGCGTGCGGTTGGGTAAGCCGGGACGTACGCTTACGGTGGACGGCTTTTTCAACTATTTCGACTCCCAGAATAAGCAAAACTCCCATACCAACGATTTCGGTATTTACGAGGATTACCCCGACCTCGATCCCGATCCGGACGAGAACGATCTGAAAAAGCTGATTTACCAGCGCATGATGAATCCTTCGTACCGTTATCGGCTGAACGGCCGCCTGACCTATACGGAGCCCGTATCCAAATATTCGCAGGTGAGCCTCGGGTATCGGACGTCGTACAATTACCAGCAGAGCGACAAGAAAACCTACCGGACCGGCGAGGATTACGATATTACGGGATTGCTTCCCGATCCCTTGCTGTCGAACGCTTACAAGAGCAGCTATACGGTGCACTCTCTCGGCCCCGGCTTCAACTACTCCAAGGACCGCAATACTTTCGCTGCGAACGTCTATTATCAGCGTTCGAGCCTTTCGGGTGAGGTGATCCGTACCGGCTCCGAAGAGATCAAGCACGCCTACAACAATGTGACCTATTTTATGGTGGGACAGTTCAACCTGAACCGGGAGAATACGCTGCGAATGTTCCTGCGCTCCTATACGGACAACCCGGAGGTTACCCAGTTGCAAAATGTCTATGACGTATCGGATGCGCAATACATCACGCGGGGTAATCCCGACTTACGGCCTTCGTACAGCCATAATTTGAGTATGCACTACGTCAATTCCAATGCGGAGAAGGGTCGTACTTTTATGCTGATGTTCCGGGCCGAAACGACCCAGGACTATATTACGACCAGCACCCGCTACCGTCCTACTTTGGAGATCGACAATACGGTTTACCGTCCGTTGCAGTTCACCGAATGGACGAATATGGACGGCTACTGGGATGTGCGGGCGCGGGCAAGTTACGGGTTTCCGGTGAATTTCATCAAGAGTAACCTGAATCTGCGGGGCGGCGTAAGCTATTCGCGTATTCCGAGCCTTGTGGACGGCGAGCGGAACAATACGGGCAACCTCGGTTATGAAGCGGGCGTAGTGTTGGGCAGCAACATCTCCGAGAATGTGGACTTCACCCTTTCGTGGGACGGCACGTACAACGAAGCCGTCAATTCCCTCGCCGCTACCGGAGGAAAGAACCGTTATTTCAACCATCAGGCTGCGGCGTCGTTCAAGTTCATCTTCGGCCGGGGATTCTCCCTCTCGGGCAGCGCTTCTTATATCCAGTATCTGGGTTTCACGAACGATTACGACGACAGCTATCTGCTCTGCAACCTGTTCGTGGGCAAGAAGGTCTTTCGCAACCAGCTGGGGGAAATCAACATCGGCGTAAACGACATTTTCAATCAGAATAAAGCGTTCGTGCGCACGACCGGTTCGGGTTGGACACAAAATTCTTGGAACAGCGTAGTGGGACGTTATTACTGTGTGCAGTTCGTCTATAACCTGCGGTTCTTCGGCAAGAAGGGTTCGAAGAACATCAAGGATTATCAAGGCGTTTCGGACCGCCCGTCGGGAGCCGTCGGTATGGGACGCAGCACCGCTCCCGGAGGCGGGTTCCGTCCGCCGCACCGGTAAAGCGATATGCGCCCCGGTTTGGTCGAGGAATATACGATATGATTATTGAAACATAAAAAAGAGGGGTATCGACCCCTCTCTTTTTGTTTCAGCACCTTTGCGATCAGGCCCATAACGTTGCGGAATATGCCTGCCCGAGTCGCTACAACCTTTCGGGATGGAAATGGCACTCCCGGATCCAATTACTTCCGGTCATTCGATTCAGGACTTGCCGTATGATGACTTTTCCGCTGTCTGCTTGCCGGTTCCCATTTTGTTTCTGTACCTGCCGACGAGCCGTTTGAATTGTAATAATATTTGCGTTCCTTTGTTTCGCGTGTCGTGCCTGTGATCCTTCCCTTCGAATCCTTGATTATTTCCCGATTCCCTGTTTTGTGGACGGTGTACTTCACGCGTCCGGCAGCGTCTTTGACAACGCGCGTTTCATTCGGATTTTGAGCGCTGCAAAGCGCTGTTGCCGCAAATACGGTAAAAAGAGTAAAAACAAGCCGTTTCATAGCCTGATTCGATGTTTGGAAAGAAAATCATATTTTAATCGGGCTATTTACCTGCGGCCTGCTTGAGGCGGAGGTGTATGCCGACAGCGGCGAATCCGCCGTAAACTATCGTGAGAATCCACAGGATACGTACCTCGTGCAGCACGTCGCTGAACGAAGCCCCCATACTTTGGAGCCGGATGAACCCTTCTACCCCGCTGCTGCTCGGCAGAATCTGGCCGAACCGGTAGAGCCATTCGGGCATCGCTTCGCGGGGTACGGAAGCTCCGCTGAGCATCAGAGCCGGGATCGAACACCAGAGTAACAGCATGATCGACTGTTCGCGTCGCTGGAACAGCGTCGAGACGGCGATGCCCAGGAAAATACAGGACAGCAGATACGGGATGAGAAAGGCGATGATGTCCGCCGTGTGACCGTTGGTCGGGAAATGAAACAATTTGTAGTGCAGTCCCAAAATATAAAACAGGGTGACGGCGTAGATCGACGCATAAACGAACGCTTTGCCTGCCACGACGGGCAGCGTGGACATTCTCCGGCGTCCCGGAGGAATGAGTTTCTTGTAAAGTCCGAATTCGCTCCAGGTGCCTCCGATCATACCGATACCGATCAGCATCGTCTGTTGGATGATGACCATGATGATAGCCGGCATCACGAACGATCCGTATCCCAGATAGGGATTGAACAAATTGTGGCTTTGGTAAATCACGGGTTGCGTCGTGGCCGTAGCCTGCGGGATGTTGGCTCCTTTTGCGATCAACCGCTGGAATTCCACCATAGCTCCTGTGGTGCCGATGCCCGACACGAGCTCCTGGAACGCCTGGCGGTACATCAGAAAATAGCTGGCATCGACATAGAGCGAAACGACCGCCTGCTGTCCGCCGAGCAGTTTTTCCTCGTAATCGGAGGGGATGTAAACCACGCCGTATATCTCCCGGTCGTAGAAAAGGTGTTTGGCCTCGTCCATGTCGCCGGGTTCGTAGGCCACATAGACGTTCGGTCCGGCATTGAAGGTATTGATCAACTGACGGCTGGTCGAAGTGTTGCTCATGTCGATTACTCCGATCGGCACGTTACGAAGTACCTGCGTCCCGTAAGCCAGCGAATAGAGCGTGGAATAGATCAGCAGGGCGAGCACCAGCACGAGAATCACGCCGGCATCCGTGAAGATCGAGCCGTATTCGTTGCGGACGACGGTGCGGAACTGCTGCCAGTAAGAGGTTATCTGTTTGGTAAATCGACTCATCGCTATAATCTCCCCCAGTATTTTTTATTCGTGCAGATGGTGCGCAGGCGCGGCAGACACAGCAGCGGAAGAATGATGAACAGGGCGATGATGCCCATGTCGGGCAACGAGTATATCGCCGGAGCACCGCGCAGGGCCTGATCGACCATGATGTCGGTGTAGAATGTGAACGGAAAGATGCAGCAGAACCATTGCATGGGTTTGCTCATAGCCATAATCGGGAACGTAAGGCCCGAAAACGTGAAGGCCAGTACCGAGTAACCGCCGCCGATCGAAAGCGACAGGCGCAAATTGCTCAACACGGTGACGATCATCGCACCGAGGGACTGGTAACTCAGGATGAAGAGCAGATTGCTGATGGTGATGACCGTCAGGCTGCCGTTCAGCGGTACGCCGACCACCTTGAAGATGACCAGGAGCATCAATTCCGACATCAGGAACATAATGACCGTAATCGGCAGGATTTTGCCCGCGTAGGCCGCGAAGACCGAGCCTCCGGCCGTGTCGTACCACTCCCTGGCCGTGCCGTTCTTGAGTTCGGTTCCGATGACGAAAATCGTCGCCATGATCGTGAAGATCAGAAGCATCATCGGCATAAAACTCGGCGAAAGGTAATAGCCGTAGTTGATATGCGGGTTGAATAGCACATGTTTGTCGAACCGTACGGGCATCAGTTGCGCCATAGCCTGTTTTTCGGTCAGCCCTTGTTTCATCAGCAGTTGCAGCTGGATACCGGCGGTAAAAGTGGTGACAGTCGTTTGCAAATCCTTCGCCAGCAGACCGTTTACCGTAATGTTCGTGCCGGTCAGGTAGCTTTCCAGATGGGTCTGGCTGTTGTTGAGAATGTTCTTTTCGAAGAAATCGGGAATCAGAACGATTCCCATGACCTTGCCCTGAAGCATCAGTCGTTCGGCCTCTTCCATTCCCTGTACGCCGTAAGCGACCCAAGCCGTAGGCGTCGCGTCGATCATCTGCGTCACTTTGCGGGAGAGGGTGCTGTTGTCCTGGTCCACGACGGCGATCGGAATGTCGCGTGCCACTCCCTTGTATAACAACACCGCGAAGAATGCGAACGCGACGATCGGCAGAATCACCGTCAGCAGCCAATACATCGGCTGACGTGCGACCCGGTAGATCTCTCGCCGCAGGACGGCGAGCGTATTGCTGAAAAAGCCCGGCATACGCTACCCTTTCTGAATTATTTGGCGATGTCTTTCCAGTTCACCAGTACGCTCATACCCGGCCGGATGTATTCCACGTCTTGCGTGGGTTTGGCTTTGACGGCAAAGGTGCGGATGTCGAAGCCGCCCTGCGTGCGTGTTGCGGACCAGGTGGCGAAATCGGCCTGCACAGCGATATAGGTCACCTCGAACTCCACGCTGCGGTCCAAGGCCGGGATATAGCCTGTCATACGGGTTCCGATATGGATGTCGGGCATCAGATCCTCCTTGATGTTGAAGGTCACCCATACGTCGCTCATATCGAGAATCGCCACTACGGGATAACCCGTTCCGACCAGTTCGCCGGCTTCGGCGATGATCGTCGAAACCTCGCCCGTTACAGGGGCGTAAACCAAGGCATCCGAAAGATAGGACTCCACTTCCGAAACGGCGCCTTCGGCCTGCCGTACCTGGGCGGCTGCCGCCTCTTTCTCCTCCTTGCTGGCTCCGTCGAATACCAGTTCGCATTGCGCTTTGGCCGCACGCTCGGTCGCCTGCATCGCCTGCAGGTTGGCGCGGGCTTCATCCAGCTTCTGGGCCGGAACGACGCCTTGTTCATAGAGGTTGTTCACGCGGTCGAAGGTTTTCTGGGCCAACAACAGTCCTGCCTGGGCTTTTTCCCAGAGATTCAGTGCGGCTTCCTTCTGTTGGATACGGGCACCGGTGAGGGCTTTCTGGTCCATGGCCGATGCGGCGCTCTTCACGGCTTCGGCCTGTTGCAACTTGGCATTCAGTTCGGGGGTCGAGAGCGTGTAGAGCAGTTCGCCCTTGGTGACGTGCTGTCCCTCCTCTACTTTCATCTCCTCGATACGGCCGGGAACTTTCGACGAAGCTTTGTATGTAGTACATTCCACCGTTCCCTGGATGTACAGGGGCGTGGCCTTGCGTAAATACCAACTGATGAAGATGACGCCCAGCACGACAGCGGCGGCAATCAGAATGATCGTGACAATGGTACTTTTTTTCATGAGATTATCTATATTTACTCTTTGTCGAAATGAATGGGACGGGCGTCGGTACGGTGCAGGTAGCTGATGAACTCATCGCTGATGCCGGCGGCTTCGAGCAACTTGGCCAGTGCGACATCGTAATTGTAGGCGGTCTGCATACGCTCGGTGCGCACCTTGGCGAGATTCAGTTCGGCATCCACCAGGTCGGAGGAGGAACTCATACCTTCCAGGAATGCCGCATTCTTGGCTTTGAGATACTCCTCCGCAAATGCGAGCGAAGCGTCGATCGACTTCATCTGGTTGGCATAGTTGTTCATTTGGTTGTAGAGTTTTTCGATCAGTACTGCAATGTCCTTGCCGGCTTTCATTTCCAGCACTTCCACTTGCTTGACCGTCTGTTTTGCCGCCGAATATTTGTATTCGCGGTTCAGGCCGTCGAAAATCTTGAGATTAACGCCGACACCTACTGCCCAGCGGGGCATTATTTTAGTTACCTGGTAGTTGTAGAACGAGGCTCCGCCCATCGCCGCGACCTGCGGCAGGAAATTGGCACGTTGCAACCGAACTCCTTCCTTGGCCAACTGGCGCTTGAGGGCTACCTGGCTGAGCAGCGGATTGAACTTGGCCGCCAGGTCTTTGTAATAGGCTACGTCTTCCAGGTTGCCGAGTACGAACATCGTCGTTACGGGCAGAACCTCTGCCTGCTGTCCGAGCGTATTATTCAGTGCACTGGCGATGGTTTCGACCTGCAACCGGGCGTTTTGAAGCTCCCGCTCCGCCTCGGCCATCTTGAATTCGACGTAAAGACGTTCGCTGTGGGGGATCATACCGTTCTGTTCGAGGGCGATCGCATCCTTCAGATGTTGGCCTACTCCATCCACTACCTGCTGGCGTACTTCGACGACCTGTCGGGCCAGCGCCAGACCGTAGTATCGCTCCACGAGCTCCGAAACCAGCGCGTTGCGGTTTTGGTTTCCCTGCTCGACTGCAGTCTTTTCGTTGATTTTCGCGGCACGGTTGGCCGTGTTGATCTTGCCGCCCATATAGATCGGCAGGGTTACCTGCCCTCCGACGAATCCGAGACTGCGGTCCTGCAATGTCAGGAACCAATCCGCTCCCATGACCGGGGTGAGAAGTTGCTGAATCTGGGGGATCAATTCGGTCGGGATCAGCCCGCTGCCGAGAATGTCGTGGGTGATGTTTCCGACAGGCCCTTTCAAATCGTTGAAGTCGAATCCGATGTCCTTGCCCAAATAGGTGTAGGTTCCGCCTACGCTGATTTGCGGCATACGCAAGCCGATCGCTGCCCGCCGTTCCTGCTGGGCGGCTTTTTCTTCGTAACGCGAGGCTTCGATGACCGGACTTCCGGAGAGGGTGATCTCCAGGGCTTCATCCAGGGAAAGTACCCGGGGTGTTTGCTCCTGAGCCGCCAGAGGTGCGGCAGCTAACAGAGCGAAAAATGAAACGATTATACGGTTCATAAAATGGTCTTCTAAATTTTTATGCGAAGATAGTGCGAATATTCGTACGTATAATTTGTTGTGGCTATTTAGGCCAATATTCGGCGTAAAACAGAACAAAAAATAGCCAAGCCTATCGATGGCCGATATGTGCGTTTATCGTTCGGACCTGATCGGACAGCGTGTCATCGACGCTGACTTCGATCCTGTGGCGACGGAGGTTCAGGGCGCCCTGGCAACAAACGAAACAGTCCGGCTCATATAGAGCAAAAACTACCCGGCGAAATTCGTGCCGAATTATCAATTCCGAACAACTTTCCGGTTCACTTTTTCGTTCGGAGCACGGTTCCATCGAAGAATAGATGGTCGCACCCCGCAGTTCGACACCCGCTGCAAGCGCTTTCAGAATCGCTTCCTGTTCGGCATGGTGGGTCGGGGAGGTTTCGTGAGTATAACCCGTAAATATCTTTCGGTCAGTCGTTAAAATCACTGCACCTACACAATAGGAAGAGGTCGATGGGGTGCATTTGCGGCTTTCGTCGATCGCCATTTGCAGGTAGCGGCGGTCTTCGGCGGTCCGGTCGGGTTTGATCGCATAGGTCGTGACCCGCATTCCTCCCAACGATTCGGTCGAATGCGACGTTTGCAGATAATTGGAACCGATCTCCAAACGGGGTGCCCGGGGATCCCCCACTTTTACGGCCGGATTGACAGCCAGCCGGAAGGTATCGACCAGATTTTCGGCGAAGAACATCCGGAGCGTCGCAGCTCCTCCTTCGACCAGCAGGGAGCGAAGTCCCCGTTTTTCGAGTTCGGTAACGATCAGAGCAGCCGTGATCTCTGCGGCGGGAATCACCGTCGCCACCTGCCGCAGGGGACCGGGATCGGGGCAGGTGGTGAAGACGATCTTTTCCTGATCTCCCCGGGTGAAGAAATTGGCCTCCGGCGAGAGCCGGCACGAAGCGGTCAGCGTTACCTTGACCGGGTTGGACGGAAGCCCCCGGTCGATTCGTTCCCGATGAAGAACTTCGTCGCCGACCAGCAGCGAGGGATTGTCCCGCCGGATGGTTTCGGCCCCGACCAGAATAGCGTCGCAAGCGGCCCGGAGGCGATGCACTTCGGCCCAGTCTTCGGGCGTGGAGAGGATCAGGCGGTCGGGCGAACGGTCGTCCAGATATCCGTCCGCAGAAACGGCGGTGGAAACGATCACTTTCATTTTTTCAACGTAAAAAGGGTGATTTCAGGATCGGCGCCGAGCCGCATCGGAAAGCCGACGTATCCGATTCCGTCGTTGATGTAGAGCGTATTGCCGGCCGCATCGTCGTAGCGTCCGCTCCAACGGTCGTACATCAGTTGTGCCGGGGAAAACGCCCGTCCGAAAAGATGTCCCTTGATCTGCATACTGTGCACGTGCCCTGCCAGCGTGAGATTTCCGCGACCGAGGGCGATGATATTGGGCCACAGTTGCGGCAGGTGCGAAACCGTCAGGTTGAACATACCCTCCGGTATGCCGTCGTAAGCGGCCGCAAGGGATATTTCGGGAAGATCGAACGAATGTCGGAATTTTTGCAGCGTGGGATCGAACGAGATGCCCGTCACCGAAATCGAATCGCTGCCCCGGCGCAGGTAGAGGGTCGAATCCAGCAGCATCCGCCACCCGATCTGCCGCTGCCGGTCGATTACCTGCCGATTGTTTTCAGCACGCGGCAGGGCGACGGTGTCTTTGATATAAAGTCCCACGTCGTGATTACCCAGGGTCGAGATGACACCGTACGGGGCGCGAAGCCGCCCCAGAATGGCCAATACGTCCGATGTGAGTTCCGTGGAGCGGACATTGACCAGGTCGCCGCTGAAGACGACGAGGTCGGGTCGCAGCGCATTGATCGTGTCCACGAGCCGGTTCATCTCCCGTTCCGGCCGCACGAGCGTGCCGATGTGCAGATCCGAGAATTGCACGATCCGGAATCCGTCGAATGCGGCGGGCAGTGCTGCGGGCCGGATTTCGACTTCGTTCACCCGCAGGGCTTGTCTGCCCCAAGCCGCTCCCCATACGAGCCATACGGCACATCCGACAGCGAAGAGCGCCCCTACCCGACTGAAACTCCGATGCCGATCGAACAACAAACCGAAATAATAGCCGTAACGACAGCCTATCAGCAACAGGAAGACGAAGGTAAACCATTGGGCTGCCTGCATCCAGCCCGTCGTATTGTCCGGTACGGCCTTGAGCAGCAGCACCACGACGATCGGAAGCGCATCCGAAAACACCGCGAACCAGACGAAGGCGCGGCGAAGGCGCTCGGAATGCCGACGCATCCGCACCCGGTAGAAGAGAAAGTCCACCCCGGCAAAAAGCAGGGAGAGGAGAAGCAGAAACCAGATCATATAGCTCGATTTTTTCGTTATCGCGTTCAGTCGCTCTCTGGCATTTTATCGACAGATCGACCGGACGGAATCGTTTTTGCAAAGATAATAAGATGATGGCAATCGCACGAATTGGCACGTACAGATTGCCGAACCGCCTCCTATCTTCTGCAAAGATACGATTAAGCCGAGGGCAAAAACAAATTTATTTGTGCTTTGCCGAGGCGGAGTATCTAAGACGAAGTCAAAGATTGGGATTAAGCCGAGGGCAAAAACAAATTTATTTGTACTTTGCCGAGGCGAAGTATCTAAGACGAAGTCAAAGATTGCGATTAGGCCGAGGGCAAAAGCAAATTTTATTTGCGTCTTGCCGCAGCGGAGTACTTCAAAGATAGTGAAAGCCGGGTCCGTTTGCACCCGTCGTTCTGCCCTGCGCCGAAGATCGGGCGAACATTGTGTTGCAGTTGTTCGATGCGCTCGTCGAATATCGACACCGTTCGCGCCGCATCGGTGCGGCACGAACGGTAAGGTATGGCCTGCGGCCGAATCGTATTATTTCGTTTTGATTTTGAAAAACAGGGCGTAAAGTATCGGCAGAAACAACAACGTGGCGATGGTCGAAAAGAACAGTCCGCCCATGATCGTCGCAGCCATTGAACCGAACATCGCATCGCCGAGCAGCGGAATCATACCGAGAATGGTGGTAAGCGAAGCCATCATCACAGGCCGCAGACGACTTTGGGCGCTGACGACCAGTCCGGCTATGAGGTCGGTATCGCCGCTGCACCGCTGGCCGATTTCGTCCAACAATACGATGCAATTTTTAATCAGCATGCCCATCAATCCCAACGCACCCACAATGGCGCAGAAGTCGAACGTCTTTCCGGTCAGCAACATTGCTCCGACGATGCCGACGGCCAATAAAGGAATGCAGCACAACACGATCGTCGGCTTGCGATAGTCGCCGAACAAGAGAATCAGAACAGCGATGATGAGTACTACGGCCAGCGGGACCTGTTTGAAAAGCCAGTACATCGTCTGGTCACGGGCCCCTTTTTCACCATCCCAGCGTATCGAATAGCCGGTCGGCAACGGAATGTCTTCGATCTGTTCGGCAATAGTTTGTCGTGCCGCCTCGGTTTCAACACCCGGTGCGGGGGAACACATCACGCTCTGCATGCGCTGACCGTTATAGCGCGGAATGACCGGATCTTCCCAGCGAATGCCGACACCCCGTCCGACTTGCCCGAGGGGGATGGTCTGCGCCAGCCTTCGGATGATATCGCCTTTGTCGAGCGTGCCGGTCTGAAGGCTTCCCACCAGCTCGTCGTCAAGCAGCGCATTTACATTCGGGAGCATCGGGAAAACGGGTACGTTCTCCGGATTGTCGATGCGCGAGCCGTCGGCCGCCGTACATTTGAGATAGATCGTATTGCGATGTACTCCTTCGTAGAACGTCCCGACGGGAATACCGCCTTCGGCCGTCAGCAACGAGGTGGCGATATCCTGGCGGCTCAGGTTGGCGCGACGGGCGGCCGCCTGGTGGTAATCCACCGCCAAAACGGGAACCGCAGGTTCCCAACCGGTAGTGATCTGCGCAACCTGGGGCGTGCGCGCCATAATCATTCGTGCGGAATCCGCCAACCGGTGCAGTACCGCCGGATCGGGTCCGGAAAATTGCACTTCGATCGGGTATTTTTTGAACATGATATTATAACGCTTCACCTTGACGTACGCGTCGGGGTAACGGGCCGAAAGATCCTCCTGAATGACATCCATGTTTTCCACCAGCGATTCGGGCGATTCGAAATCGACGATCAATTCTCCGTAAGAGAGCGACGGCGTGGCGATACTGCGCACCAGATTATACCGTGCCGGCGTCCCGCCCACGGACGCAACAACGTTCCGGATTTCGGGACGAGTCTTAAGGTACGCTTCGATTTCCCGCAGGTCGGCGGCAACCCGTGTGGAGTTCGTACCTTCGGGCAATTTGTATTCGATATAGAGTTGGTCGTAAACCATATCGGGAAAGAATCCCTGCCGCACGTACCGGAATCCCCAGACGCTCAATCCGAGCAGAACGAGAATGACCGACAGGGCCGCGATACGGTGCCGCAAACCGAAGCGAAGCAGATCGCCGAAACGACGATACAACGTGCTGTCATACAGTTTACCGCTTCCCTCGGTCCTCGACGGTTGCTTCAAAAGCCGATTCGCCATCAGCGGCACGTGCACCAGAGCCAGGACCCAACTCAACAGCAGACTCGCCGCCAGCACGATAAACAGATCGCGCACATAGACGCCTGCCGTATCGGGCGAAAGGAAAACGGGCAGAAATGCGAGGATGGCAATGACCGTAGCTCCGAGCAACGGCATGGCGGTTTTACGACCGATGGCGCACATCGCTTCGCGGCGCGGCTTGCCCAGCTTCAGATCGACCAGAATACCATCTACTATGACGATCGCATTGTCCACCAGCATCCCCATTGCGAGAATGAACGCCGCCAGTGAAACCCGCTGCATCGTGCCGCCGGTCATACCCAGCAGCAGAAACGTGCCGATGACGATCGTAAGCAGACTGAATCCGATGATTACGCCGCTGCGGAACCCCATCGTAATCATCAGAATCGCGATGACGATCAATACCGATTCGACCAGATTGATGAAGAAAGTGGAGAGGGCCCCTGTTACCCGTTCGGGTTGATAGAAGACCTTGTGGCAAGCGACGCCTGCAGGAAAACGTTCCTCCTGTAATTCGGCGAGCCGCCGTTCGACCGCATTGCCGACCTTTACGATGTCGGTTCCCGAGGCGGCGGCTACGGCGATACCGACGGCACGTTCACCGTTATAGGTCATCGAATTGCGTACGGGTTCCGTATAGCCGCTCTCTACGGTCGCAATATCCCCCAGACGCAACTGGTCGTCTTCATGGCCCTGAATGACCATGTTGCGGATCTGTTCGACCGTACGCGACTTATCGGTGACCGTTACGCGCACGCGTTGATCCCCGTTGTCGTAGTAACCGGCATAGAAAGTGCCGTTTTGTCCGTTCAGGGTGGCGAGTACTTCCGTTGGCGAAATGCCGAGTGTCGCCATTCGGTCCGCACGCAGCGAAATATCGATACTCTCCTCGCGCTTTCCGTAAAGCTCCACCCGGGCCACGCCGTCGAGATCGGTCAATTCGCGCTGGATCAGTCCGGCATAGTCGGCGAGCTGTCTTTCGCTGAAGCCTTCGGCGGTCAGGGCGTAAAACATACCGTAAACCAGACTGAAGTCGTCCTGAACCGTCACGGACGTACCGCCGGGCAACGATGCTTCCGCATCGGAAACCTTGTGCCGCAGCATATCCCAACACTGTTCGAGCCGGTCATCGGGCGTCGTACTTTTGAGTTCTACCTGTATGATGCATAGGTCGTTGTACGACCAACTCTGCGTATTGTCCACCTCCCCGACGGTACGGATCGCCTTTTCCAGCGGGTCGGTCACTTCCAGTTCCATTTCGTGCGCCGACGCTCCCGGACGAACCCCGACCACCATGGCGATTTTTACCTTGACTTCGGGATCTTCGAGTTTTCCCATGTCGTAGGCCGATTTCAGACCGCCGACCAACAGTACCGCCAACAGAAAATAGACGAGCTTGCTGTGTCCGAAAGCCCATTTGCCCAAGTCGATCATAGCAGCCCTCCTTCATTGGTTTTCGACGGAGCAGGAAGCGGTGCGACCCGCTGGCCTTCCGTCAATTTATGAACTCCGGCCACGACGATCCGTTCGCCTTCGTTCAGACCATCCGCTATCGTCGCCGTTCCGTCCGTATGCAGACGGGCTACTTCGACCCGTCGGCGTGCGATCGTCCCGTCCTGTCGGTAAATCCACACGTAACTCATCTTGTCGCCGTTGCTGAACAGAGCCGATGCAGGAATCTCTACCGATGCCTCCGTTTCCTGCCGCATGGCGACTTCGACCGTTGCGTTCATACCGGGTGTCGCCGCGATCTCCGTATTCACGGGCAGTGCCAACCGCACGGCGTAAAGCTGATTGGCATTGGCGCTCGGATCGACATGGAGCAGACGCAGCGGAATTTTTTGCCCTTGCAGAAAATCGAACACCGCCGCAAACGAAGCGATCTCCCGACGGCGAATGTAAGTCGATGCCGGAATGAAAAGTTCGACCTCGGGATTCTTGCCCGACAGGAACGTGATGACCGGCATTCCGGCCGCTACGACCGTCGGAGGATCGAAACGCCGACGCTTCACGTAGCCGTCGAAAGGAGCATACAGTTTCGTATCGGCCAATTGGTTGCGGGCGTTCTCGTATTTCGCCGTAATCTGTTGCAGCCCGTATCGCGCTTTGTCGTAAGCATCGGCGGTAGCGACGTTTTGGTCGTAAAGCGCCATTACACGTTCGGCTTCGGCCTTGATACTCAAATATTCGGCTTCGACCGCCTGTAACTGAAGTTCGTAATCGCGCGGATCCATTTCGGCAACAAGTTCACCCTGACGGACAAAAGCCCCGTCATCGACATAAATACGTTGCAAGGTTCCGGGTATCTTGAAAGCGAGGTGAACTTCTCCGGCAGCCTGTACTCGGGCGGGAAATTCGAGAATATCACAGGTATTCGCTGTTTTTACGGTATCGATGCGCACGAGCGTTACCTGTTCCGTATGTTGCCGCTGCCCGCACCCGACCAGAAACAGCGTTGCCGCAGTCATTGCTATCACTAACTTATGTTTCATATGAAAAATATGTTTTTACAAAAATACAAAAATATCGGATAGCGACCGTTTCGGAAATAACTATTTCGCCGTTAGTTTATCCGATTTGCAGGATTCGCCAACGCCTTCTGTTCGTTTTTTACACTTTTTGAGGGGATTTTATTTAGGGAAAGGAGACCGACATCCGTCCGAAGACTCCGGGAATAGGTTCGAACGTCTGGCAGATGCCGTGACCGGTCCGGCTCGCAGGCTGGAGGATCCCGCTTTCCGACCTGCTGCACCTGTTCTTGCCGGGTATTTTGGCATATAACTTGCCACGTTTCGGGCAAATACCAATTGTCTGACTTCCAAAATCGTAATATACATATATAGATGGCATCCGCCATTATCGGAATAATTTAATTTTATTGCTTATGAAAATTTTTCGACTTTTAATCGCAATGTTGCTGGCGGTTTCTGCGGCCTCGGTTTCGGCCCAGACCTACCAGATCCGTAAGGACAGCGTAAAGACCGGCGAATACTCTCCGACGGTTTATTTGGTTTCCGTCAATGCACCTCAACCGCCCGCAGACGAAGAGGCCTTGCTCGAAGCGGCCGTATTGAACCAACTGGCAATCGACAATGCCATTCGGGATTATATCGAAACCCATCATCCCGGTTTCCAGCAGGATGAACTGCCTCACTTCATCTTCGCCACCAAGCAGAACAAATTCTCTTTCTCGCTCGGCGGCCAGGTGACTTTGCGTGCGTCGTATGATTTCGACGGAATCTCCGGAGCACAGGATTTCATTCCGGCCACGATCGCCGTTCCCGGCACCTATGCCACCCGTCAGAAATTCGGCCTGGACGGAACTACCTCCCGCATATTTCTGAAGGCCATCGCCAATTCGAAAAAACTGGGCCGTGTCACCCTCTATTTCAGTACGGACTTCCGCGGCGGAGGAACCAACAGTTATACGCCCCGTATCCGGTCGGCTTACGTATCGTTCAAAGGGTTCACGTTCGGACGCGACGTAACGACGTTCTGCGACCTGAACGCCGCTCCCAATACGATCGACTTCCAGGGTCCCAATGCCTATAACTACTTTTTCTCGACGATGATCCGTTACGAGCATTCGATCTACCGCGATATTCTGAAATTCGGCGTTGCCGCCGAGCTACCGAACGTAAGCGGCACCTACGGCGATTCGTTCGCTTCGATTCCGCAGCGCGTACCTGATTTCCCGGTTTATATGCAGGTGAATTGGGGCCGGAACAAGGAGAGCCATTTCCGGGCATCGGCCGTTTTCCGCGATATGTATCTGCACAACGAATCGACGGGTAACAATACTTCGCTCTTCGGCTGGGGCGTCCAGGCCAGCGGAAATATCAAAGTAGCGGGTCCCCTGCAACTCTTCTTCAACGGTGTGTACGGCGAGGGCATCACTCCCTACATCCAAGATTTATCGGGCATCGGACTGGATTTTACACCCAATCCTCACAATCCGAGGAGTATTCAGACTATGCCGATGTACGGTTGGCAGGCGGCTGCGCAAATCGACCTCGTTCCGAACAAACTCGCCATTTCGGGCGGTTATTCCATGGCGGAGGTTTGCCGCAGGAACGGGGCCTATGCCGATGACGAATACCGTCGCGGTCAGTATGTCTTCGGCAATATTTTCTGGGATTTGGCCCCCTGCTGTCAGCTTGCGGCCGAATACCTGTACGGCACCCGCGAAAATATGGACGGAATGAAGGGCCATGCCAATCGGGTCAATCTGATGGTGCGCTACAACTTCTGATTTCGGAGGGCGGAATTTTTTACGGGCGGCTGCCGGATGCAGCCGTCCGTAATTTTTTTGGTTTTTGAGGCAGATGTGAAAGCGCCGAAATGCTTCGGATTGCCGGGGAGAAAAGCGATGCCAATTCCACTATTCATATATCGAGCGGAAAAGTTTCACAAAATACGGTTCTCGGAAAGCACGTCTTGCGCACTGGATTCGAATACGGGTCTTGAGCGGCCTATTTCAGAATTTCTTCCGGATCTCGTAACGTTTGCACGGTCGATACGCTCTTTTTGGCATTTCGGTTGAACCGGTAGCCGATCGAAAAGACCAGCCGCAGACTTCTGTGTCCCCGAGGTTGCCGCAGGACGGAATAGTAGGAGTTGTCCCAGCGTACCGTTTCCTTTTTCAGTTTGGTCGAAAGGATATTGTTCACGTCGAGGGATATATACAGTTTGTCTTTACAGAATGATTTGGTTATTCCGGCAGCTAAAGCCCAATAGGAATTTTGCCAGGTTTCCAATCTTTTTTGGGGCAGCTCGACGCCTCCGTCCAGATAGATAATCATCGAGGGATGCGGCTGGAACATAAGGGAAAGGCTGAACATCCCACCTCCGGCACTGTACGAAGCCTGCCAGTCGCCATCCACCTCTCTCCGATACCAATATCCGTGAATGAAAGATTTCACTCGGAACCATTTGGTTACCAATGTCGTATAATCGATCCAGATATTATGCGCCGAGCCGTGTTCCCCGTTCACCTTCGTCGTATAGACGATGTTCGGATCGTCGGGGTCATAGAAAGTCATCGTTTCACTGCCGCGCGACCACGTACCTCCGTAAGAGATCGTCAGTTTGTTGCGCAGCGTATAGCTCAGGTCGATGTCGTACCCCCAGCCGGGTTCGAGATTTTCGTTGCCTACGGTATAACTGTATTGCGACTGCCAGACCCGGCGGGGACTCAGGGCGTTGTTGTCGGGCAGCCGGCCGCTGGACCGATAGAGGTCGAGATTGATATTGGTGCCCTTTTCCGGGTTGAACGTGTAGGCCAGGCTGAGTTCCGGGAAAAGCCGCCAGTAGTCACGATGTTCGTAGCCCGTATTTTCGGCATTTCGGTAAGCGATGCGATCCCATTGCAGTCGCAGGCCCGCCTGATAGGAGAACTTGCCGTAGGCATCGGCCCATTGGGTGTAGGCACCCGTGCTTTGAGTGCGGTCGATAAACCAGGTACTCATCTTCGGATCCGGGATCCACTCTTCCTCCTCGAAGCGATGCACGGGAGCGTTGTTGTCCGCATACCGCAAATCATAGCTCAACCCCGCGCTGAAGCTGCGCTCTTCCGAAAAATTCTTGTTCAGGTCGAGCCGGGACGCGAACAGATGTCCCAGCAGCTTGTAGCGCTCGCGCCGCAACTCCGTGGAGAAGGGTTCCGCATCCTCCGGCCGGGAAAAATCGCGCGTGTCGTAGTCGTAATTCCGATCGACGTTCTGGTGCAGGTAGTCGGCCTTGAAAGAGAGCCGGGAACCCAACGTGTCGAAACGGAAGATATAATTCAGCGACCCCTGATACTGCCGGTTGTAGAGCGTGCCCCCGTAGCGGTAGAGCGTATATCCGGCTTCGGGCATCTGCGGCGGCACATCGCCCCAGGCCAATCCCGCAGAGGTCGTGTGCACCGTATTGGACGGGTCGCTCGCTCCCATAAAAATCTGTCCCCCGAGACCGATCGAATGGCGGTCGTTTATCTTGTAAACCAGGCTCAAAAGTTCGCGGATATTCCGGGAGGTGATCCGCCCCCGGTCCTCCGAGTCGAGCGAGTATCCCGAATTGCGAAATTCGGAATAGGTGCGGTCGAGCGTTTCGTTCTCCCCATAGGAACCCGACACATAATTATATATTCCCAATCGTCCGCACTGGGCCGAGAACGGCAGGGCGAGTCCCGTAGAATATCCGTCGCGGGAAACGGACGCGGAGGGAGATACGTTGCCGTAAAAACTGCCTGCGGCGAGTTTCTTGAGCCGGATACGGACGATACCGCCCGAAGTCGTGGCGGAATAGGCCGCTCCCGTCTTGTTCTGGACCTCCACGCTTTTCACATCTTCGGCACGAAGGGCGGAAAGCTCCCCGAGATCCGTCACCAGCCGGTCGTCGATATAGACGACCGACACCGGAGTCCCTTTGATGAACAAGGTGTTTCCGGAGACTCGGAGGCCCGGCAGCAGATCCAGCACCTGCATCACGGACCGGTTGCGGACGATCGGATTACCCAACATATTGACTTCGTAGCGGCCTGCCCTGTATTCGGTATTTCGGGCTACCACGACCACCTCGTCGATATGTCGGCTGGCCGGACGTAGAATCACATCGGGCAGGGTTTGCGCCTCCGGAACCTCTACCGTTCGGTAGCAGGATTCGTAGGCCAGATGCAGATAGCGGCCCGCCTGTTCGAAATGCAGGCTGTAACGGCCTTTCGTGTCGGAAACGGCGCCTCCGAGGATCGTGGAGTCGCGCGATTCGAGAATGCTGACCGAACAATAAGGAACCGGAGCGGATTCCGCATCGAGAATACGGCCCCGGACAACGAAGCGTTCCTGGGAAAAACAGGGAACATACAAACAGGTCAGAAGTAAGCAGAGAGTAAGGCGTTTTATCATAGAAAGCGTTATAGTATCAAATAAAGGCGTCATACATAGTATAAAACCATCTTTTTATGACTAAATTAAATGAAAATCGACAGTTATGCAAGCCTGTCAAGTGTTATTTATTTTTTGATTGTATATTTCGATTCACCGAATATCGACCTGCTCTACCGCAACCTGCCGATATGCCTCGGCTTTTCCTCAATCTTTGACTTCGTCTTAGATACTTGGCCTCGGCAAAATGCAAATAAAATTTGCTTTTGCACTCGGCTTAATCGTATCTTTGTCACCGACAAATTCTTTCCGTTGCCGATGAAACTCTTCATTAAGAATATGGTTTGTCCCCGCTGTATTCTGGTCGTGCGCGATATTTTGCGGCAGGCGGGGATCGAGGCCTCGTCGGTCGTTCTCGGCGAAGCCGTGCTGCCCGCAGAACTGACTGCCGAGCGGAGAAAGGAGTTGGACGAAGCGCTCCGCGCCGTCGGGTTCGAGTTGATCGACGACCGCCGCAAGCAGACCGTCGAGCGGGTGAAGAATACGGTCATCGAGCTGGTGCGGGAGAAGGACGCCGCTTTGCGGACCAACCTCTCGGATTATATCGCGGACCGGTTGCATCAGGATTACGGGGCCGTGAGTTCGCTGTTTTCGGAGATCGAAAACACGACGATCGAACAATACTTCATCGCACAGAAAATCGAACGGGTGAAGGAATTGCTGGCTTACGGCGAGCTGTCGCTCGGGGAGATTGCCGACAAGCTGAACTATTCGAGTACGGCCCACTTGAGCGCCCAGTTCAAGAAGGTGACGGGACTTACGCCCAGCCATTTCCGGAAGATCGGCGAGAATCGTCGCAAACCGCTGGACAAGGTGTAGTCCGCCGGTCGTTCCGAAATCTTGTAAATAGTATCCGGAATTATATAACGCCTTCCGCCCTTTTTGTCCCGATCTTTGTATCGAAAGGACACGAAGGGCGTTTTGCGGATATTCCATGCTCGTCCCTGTCTGTAAAAAAATCAAAAAGTATGTCGAAAGGTAAATATGTAAAACGGACTTTTCCCCTTGCGGGGCTGCACTGCGCCGGATGTGCCGCACGTGTGGAAAAAATTCTCAATGCCCAGACGGGCGTCGTCGCGGCTTCCGTCAATCTGGCGGCTTCGACCGCAGCGGTTGAATACGACACGATGCAGACCTCGCCGGAAAGACTCCGGCAAGCCGTGCAGGAGGGAGGTTACGATATGCTCGCCGATTCGGATGACGACACGCCCGACGAGTTGGAGCGGATGAACCGGGAGCGATACCGGGACCTGAAACGGCGGGCTTTCTGGGCTGTCGTGCTGGCGATTCCGGTGGTCGTGATCGGTATGTTCTTTATGGATATGCCCTACGGCGGTGCGATTATGGCGCTGTTGTCCGCTCCGGTCGTCTTCTGGCTGGGACGCGGATTTTTCGTGAATGCCTGGCAGCAGTTGCGCCACCGTACGGCCACGATGGATACGCTGGTCGCATTGAGTACGGGCATCGCCTACCTGTTCAGTCTGTTCAACCTCGTTTTTCCGGAGTTCTGGCTCTCGCGGGGAGTGGAACCCCACGTCTATTTCGAAGCTGCGGCGGTGATCGTCGCCTTCATCCTGCTGGGGCGCACGCTCGAAGAGAAGGCTAAAGGCGATACCACTGCTTCGCTGAAAAAGCTGATCGGTCTGCAACCTAAAAATGCGATCGTCGTCGCTGCGGACGGTACGCAGACGGAGATTCCGATCAGCCGCATCCGGGTCGGCGATCTCTTGGCCGTTCGGCCCGGGGAGAAGATCGCCGTGGACGGTGCGGTTTGCGAAGGCGATTCCTATGTCGATGAAAGCATGTTGAGCGGCGAACCGCTTCCCGTGCATAAGGAGCCCGGAACGAAAGTTTTCGCCGGAACGATCAACCAGAAGGGCAGCTTCCGCTTTCGGGCGGAGAAGGTCGGAGCCGCGACGATGCTGGCTCAGATTATCCGCATGGTCCAGGAGGCGCAGGGCAGCAAGGCTCCCGTGCAAAAGCTGGCGGACAAAATCGCCGGCATATTCGTCCCCGCGATCATCGGCATCGCCCTGCTCTCTTTCGTCCTGTGGCTGGTTTTCGATCCGTCGGGAGGCCTGACGCACGGAATCCTGGCAACTGTGACCGTACTGGTTATCGCCTGTCCGTGTGCATTGGGACTGGCTACTCCGACGGCCGTCATGGTCGGCATCGGCAAAGGGGCCGAGAAAGGAATTCTGATCAGGGACGCCGTAAGTCTGGAGACGGCCGGAAAAATCGACACGGTAGTAATGGACAAAACGGGTACACTGACCGAAGGGAAACCCGTCGTTACCGACATTATCTGGGCGAACGGGGACGACCGGGCGAAAGCCGTCTTTCTCAGCCTGGAAAAACTCTCGGAACATCCGCTTGCCGATGCCGTCGTGCACTATTTTGCAGGTGTGCCGACGCTGAACGTCGAACGATTCGGAAGCCTTACCGGAAAAGGCATAGAAGGTACGGTCGATGGCGTGCGTTACTTCGCAGGCAGCCGCCGGCTGCTCGACGAGCAGGGAATCGTCGTCGGCAAAGAGTTGAATATCGAAGCGCAGCGGTTGTCGGCAGAAGCCAAGAGCCTCGTCTGGTTCGCCGATTCGGAGCAAGCCCTGGCTGTCGCGGCGATCGCCGACCGCATCAAGGATAGCTCCGTAGAGGCCGTGCGCGAACTGCAAGCCGCCGGGATCGACGTTTATATGCTGACGGGCGACAGCCGGGCTGCGGCCGGTCATATTGCGGAAAAGGCAGGCATCCGGAATTTCGAGGCCGAAATACTTCCGCAGGACAAGGCCGCGTTCGTCAAGCGTCTGCAAACCCTCGGTCATAAGGTGGCGATGGCGGGCGACGGCATCAACGACAGTGCAGCGCTGGCTCAGGCCGACTTGAGTATCGCTATGGGCGGGGGCAGCGACATTGCGATGGACGTGGCGCAGATGACCATCATCTCGTCCGACCTCCGGAAGATTCCGGAGGCGATTCGGCTTTCCAAGCAGACGGTTCGAACGATCCGCCAGAACCTCTTCTGGGCCTTTATCTACAACCTCGTAGGCATACCGGTCGCTGCCGGGGCGCTCTACCCTGTCAGCGGCTTTTTGCTGAACCCGATGATCGCCGGGGCAGCCATGGCGTTGAGTAGCGTCAGCGTGGTAGCCAACAGCCTGCGGCTCAAATACCGGCGTTAGGCAGCGCATCTCGATATAACACCCCGGTCGAACAAACCAATTTTGTTTTGCCGGGGATTATATTTTGAGGGCGACGGATAGGATTTTGGCCCGGAAATCTTTACGTGCGAGCCCGCACAATTGCTCTTCCTTTCTCTATCTTTGTAGAAGATAGAATGCGCCTCGGAAACCTGTGAACAAGTTCCCGTTTTCTCTCGGCTTTCCGTATCTTTGACTCCATCCCGCTTCGGCAAAATGCAAATAAAATCTCGGCTTGATCCCAATCTTTGACTTCGTCTTAGATACTCCGCCTCGGCAAAGTACAAATAAATTTGTTTTTGCCCTCGGCTTAATCGTATCTTTGCAGCGAACGAACTGCTCATCGACGGGACATTTCCTGCAACGTGTTCCGTGTCTGTCTTTCCGACGGGGCACGTATTTTGTTCGGAAAAACAAAGAAGAGTTGAACTATGGAATTTTTGATGGAATATCATCTGGCCGGCATCGTAATCGGTGTCGCCACATTTCTCATCATCGGTATTTTTCATCCGCTGGTGACTAAAGGCGAATACTATTTCGGAGTGCGGATCTGGTGGATTTTCCTCCTGATGGGAATCGCGGCGGTCATCGGTTCCGTACTGGTCGAAAACATCGTCTGGTCCACCCTGTTGGCAGTCTGGGGCGCCTCTTCGTTCTGGAGTATCGGCGAATTGTTCGAACAGCGCAAGCGGGTCGAAAAAGGGTGGTTTCCCAAGCGGCCTGAAAAAAAGGAGCGGTAGTCCGTCGCTCCTTGTCGGAAGGTTTCCTCCGCAGCCGTTACTGCCGAAGCTAATGGATGCTTTCGTGCGGGAGGGTTTGCGGATGTTCCTTTTTCTTGGCCTGAAGAATGACGATGATGACCGCCGTGATAATCAGTATCAGGCCCGAGGCACTGTCGAGGCCGAACTTCTCCCCGAAATGCAGCACCCCGACGAGTACTGCCGTCAGCGGCTCCATCGAACCGAGGATCGATGTCATCGTAGAACCGATCTCCTTGATTGCTAGAACGAGCGTCAGGTTGGATACGACGGTCGGCACCAGGGCCAGTAACAGGAGGTTTTGCCAGAGATGCCACTTGCCGGGCAGCGGAGCACCGGTCGTGGACAGAGCGTACACGAGGAAGAAGCAGGCGCTGAAAAGCAGGACATAAAAAGCCTGGATCATCGGATCGAGCCGGGAAATACGGCTTTTTTTCACACCGACGATATAGATCGTGTAGGTCAGCACGGTCGCTCCCGCGAACCCGACGCCGACGATGGCACGGTCGCTCTGCGGACCGCCGATATCGCCCCACGAAAGCAGCGCCACACCCACCAGTGAGATGAGGATCGCAACCAGCAGCCAGACGGAATTTTTTTCGCGGAAAAACAGCGTCATCACGATCGCCACGCCCAGCGGGTATAGAAAGTTGATCGTCGTGGCCACACTGCTGGGAATGTAGGTGTAAGAACGCAACAGCCCGAGGGCCGTCACGGAATACATCGCACCCAGAAGCAACAGCGTGCCGGTTTGCGGCCACGTAATACGAAGCGGCCGCCGGGTCGCAAGGGCGATCAGCCCCATCATCGCGGCGGCCAGTCCGAAGCGGTAGAACAGGATCGCCGGGGAGGACATACCTCCTTGCAGCAGCGGAATCGAAAACAGCGGGATCAACCCGAACGTAGCCGACGAAACGACGGCATACAGCACACCTCGCAAATTATTCATAACAATCTATTTTCGGAATGCGCCCATCAACGCCGACGCAAATCTACGGAGTTTTTTGGATAATTCTGCCCCGTATCGTATTTTTGACGGGAAATGGAGAAATTTTCGAAAATCATCGTTCTGACAATCATCGGATTGTCTGCAGCCGGCGCCCTTTACGTCTGTTGCTCCCACACGCTGTCGCATCGGAGCCGGACAGCCGAAATCGACATACCTTCCAAGCCATCCCTCCCGGAGGTACGGCGTGCCCGGCTGGTCTTCGCCGGGGACCTGATGCAGCATACGCCCCAGCTCACCGCAGCGCGTACGCCGGAAGGCGATTTCGATTTCAATGCCTCTTTCGACTGGGTGCGGGAGCGCTTCCGTGCGGCCGATGCAGCGATCGTCAATCTCGAAACCACCCTTTCCGAATCCGGACCCTATACGGGTTACCCCTGCTTCCGCTCCCCTGCGGCTTTGGCTGAGGCACTCGACTCCCTGGGCGTGGACATTACCGTACTGGCCAACAACCACTGCTGCGACGGCGGATCGAAAGGCATCCGTACGACGATCCGGGAACTCGACCGGCACGGCATCGAACATACGGGCGTTTTTCTGGACAGCTCGGATTTCCGGGCGAGGCATCCGCTCCGTTTCGAAGCGGGCGGCATACGTTTCGCCCTGCTGAACTACACCTACGGTACGAACGGTCTTCCGGTCCCTTCCGGATTGTCGGTCAATCCCATCGACACGGTGCGGATCGCCGCGGACCTGGCGGCGGTCGAGCACGACGGCGTGGATTGCGTGATCGCCTGCATGCACTGGGGCAACGAATACGAACGTCGACCGAACAAGGTGCAGCGGCAGTTGGCCGGGTTTCTGCGAAGACACGGGGTCGATCTGATTGTCGGCAGCCACCCGCATGTCGTACAGCCTTACGAACAGGACAGCAACGGGATCGTACTCTATTCGCTCGGTAATTTCGTGTCCAACCAGCGGAAGCGTTATTGCGACGGCGGAATCGTGGCGACCGTCGAGGTAACCCGTTCTCCCGACGGTTCGCTGCGCTACTCGCTCGAACTGACGCCGGTGTGGGTCCTGACACCCGGCTACCGGATCACCCCTTCGGAGGTCGGCGACACCCTCTCCATGCCGGCCGATTCACGGCTGCGGTACGAGCGATTCATGACGGATACCCGCCTCCTGTTGGGGTTGTAACCGTTTTCATTTTGGATTTTCCGTTCCCGTTTCGGTGGATAATGCCTTATTATCGCTTTTCATCCGCATATCTCCGGTACGACCTGTCCAACCGAAAAAAGCCCTGGATTGTATAAAAAGCCCGGATCCGTTCAACGAATCCGGGCTCGTTCGATAAAAGAACTCCGTTAATAGTTGTCTTTCTTCGGCTCGAAGTATGCCTGCGGGTGCTGGCATGCCGGGCAGATTTTCGGCGCTTCCTCCGCTTCGCAGATAAATCCGCAATTGCGGCACTGCCACCAGATCTTGCCGTCGCGCTTGAAGAAGTTGCCGTCCGTGATGCGGCTCAACAGCTTCAGATAACGGCGCTCATGCTCCGCCTCGACTTTGGAAATCTGCTTGAACGCATTGGCGATTTCGGGGAAACCCTCCTCTTCGGCTACTTTGGCGAAGTCGGGATAGAGCACGTCCCACTCCTCGTTCTCCCCTTTGGCTGCCGCCAGCAGGTTTTCGGCCGTAGTGCCGATCCGCCCGGCCGGATAACTGGCCGTAATCTCCAGATCCCCGCCTTCGAGGAATTTGAAGAAACGCTTCGCATGCTCTTTTTCCTGATCCGCAGTTTCCGTGAAAACACCTGCGATTTGCTCGTAACCCTCTTTCTTGGCTACGCTTGCGAAAAACGTATAACGAGTCCGTGCCTGGCTCTCGCCGGCAAATGCTTTGAGCAGGTTCTGCTCCGTCCTGGTACCTTTAACACTTTTGCTCATACTGAAAATAATTTATTTGTTTGTGTGGTTGATTTCTCTTTACAAATATACGATAAACGAACGGGAAAAGCCATCGATAACCGTTATTTATTTCTTATGTTCGCATTGGAATTTTTTATATCCGCTGCATTTTGCCGCAGGAATATTTGGACTGCGACGAATTATGTCGTATTTTTAATCAAATATTATACCCAATTCCCATGAAAAAGATCCTGCTCTTGTTTTTATCCTGTTTTTCGTGCACGATTGCGGAGGCCCAAACTTCAAGGTTCGGACGATGTTCAGCTGTTCCGGCAAGCGCTTATGGAACGTGTGACTGAGGTTTACTATAGCGACGGCTATACTCCTGATGACCTTATTCACTACTTCTGGATGAATTTTACCATCGATACGTTGGGACGCTGCGTCGATCTGGAGATTCCCGACACCTGTCGCCGCCAAACGATTATCGTAAAAGAACGGACGCTGGAGCTGCTTCGCGCGGCGTTGGCCGGAATCGATTCTTTTCAGCCCGCGACAGAAAAGGGCGAAAAAGTTCCTTACCGACAAACGATGGAATACGATTTCGCCTACATCTCTGAAGTAATTACCCCAGCCTGCTTTAAAAAGAGTGAGCCGAATGATTTTACAGCGCTTCAAAGATATATCAGCAGAAAAATTGTTTTCCCGCAAGATTTGGCACATTCAGGCATTTCCGGCCGGGTAATCATCACCTTTATCGTCGATACGGACGGTTCTGTCAAGATCGATAAAGTATTGGAATCGCCGCATCCGAAAATGAGTTATCGTGTTAAGAAAATTATTTTATCGACTTCCGGCAAATGGACACCCGCGACCTATTTTGGCGCTCCCATTCAACAGAGGTTTAGTATTCCGGTCGATTTCAGGTTAAGATAAAACATTTACATTATGAGAAAAATAATTTCTCTCATTGTATATTAACTTTAGTTATTCTAAATTTGAGTAATTAAGACATCAGAGTATGGAATAAGTCCGATCTCTCATTGGTCTGCGAGACCGAAAAGCATGTTCCGACCCCATACTCTTTACATCAGAATCCGGATAGTTCGTAAGGTGCATGAACCCGTATTTGCAATGAGGGATCAAGATGTAAGCGATGTCATTAAAACTAAAAACCGAACGGCCATGCAGTACATTGGAATCGACGTGAGCAAAGCTACATTCGTGGTGGCTTACTCCTCCGACAAGGGCGGGGAAATCCGCACTTTTAACAACACGACCGCAGGGATCAAGCAGTTCATCGGAACTCTGCCCAAAGACGGTAGTATCCACTGTGTCATGGAAGCCACCGGGAACTACAGCGCATTGCTGCTGTATATGCTCAATGTCGCAGGGATTACTGTCAGCATGGAAAACCCGCTGAAGGTAAAGAACTTCGCCAGAGCCATGCTCTCCACGGTCAAGACTGACAAGATCGACGCTCGGCTCATAGCCCTGTACGGTGAGAAAATGAACCCGCAGCCTTTCAAGGTACAAGGAGAAGCCATCCTGCGGCTCCGACAGAAGAGAACGGTCATACGTCAACTTACCAAGCAGATTACCGCCATGTCGAACCTTCGTGGCTCTCTCGCTTGTCTGCCTGTTCCGGACAAAGGGGCGACCCATACCGTAGACGAAACGATCAAGTTCCTTGAAAAGAGGCGCGACAGGCTTCAATCGGAACTCACGGATCTTGTCGAAGTCGAGTTCAGCAGGCAACTTGCACTCCTGACGACTATAAAGGGGATAGGCATAACGCTCGCCACGGCACTTATCCTCACAACAGGTGGTTTCACCTACTTCCAAAATGCCAAGCAGGTGTCCCGATATCTCGGTATCTGTCCCACTTACGAACAGTCCGGTACGTCCGTAAACATCAGAGGACACATCAACCGAAACGGAGACGCATACACCAGAGGTCTTCTCTATATCGCCGCTTGGCCTGCCAGCAGGTTCAATGCCCAATGCAAAGAGACTTACACGAGGCTCAGGCAAAACGGGAAGCCCGGAAAACTCGCCATGATCGCTGTAGCCAACAAGCTCGTCAGGCAGGCTTTTGCGGTCGTTGCCCATGACAAAGAGTATATCGACGGCTTCGTTTCCAACAGACCTTAGAATAAACCATCCTCCGATATTTTTACCTTTTTTTCGCATTTTTTAATATAGTTCGTTCTTTGCCTGATAAGTTTGCCGGCAGCAGCGCAGATTATTCCGCCGCGATATGCAGGGTCGGACGACCCGGATGTTTTTCGCAAACAATTCGAGAAAAAGGTGACGAAAGTCATGAAGCGGGACGGCTACCGAATCGAAGAACTCTCGCATGAATTGCTTATGAAGTTTACGATAGACACGCTGGGACGCTGCGTCGATGTACAATATCCCGATTCGCTGGGCGGAGTGCGATTCAATCCGACCCAGCGCAGCCGGGAGCTGTTGAATACGGCATTATCGGAATTGAACCCTTTCACCCCGGCATACAAGGACGGCCGAAAAATCCCGTATGTGCGAAAAATGCTGATCAATATGAATTTCCTGCCGGGAGCTTTCGTCAAGCCGACATTCCGGGGTAAAAAGGACGGATTGATGGCTTTCCGCGAATATTTGAACCGAAATCTCGTATATGATACGAAGTTGTACGAAGCGGGTGTGTACGGCACCGTACGTGTCGAGTTCTATATAGAGCCTGACGGCACAATCACTTTGGTCGGCGCATCGGAATCACCTCATCCTGCACTGACGGAACACGTGCAGAAACTGATTCTCGACACATCGGGACAATGGACGCCGCTTCTCGAAATGGGGCATCCCTGCCGGTATCTGATCTCTTTTCCCGTAAACTTCGATCCGGGCGAAAGCACCAGTTATGCCACAGGCATTCCGTTGTAGTTTTTCAACAAGAGGGCAACGGTCGCACTGCGATTTGTTCGCGTGCCTTTGCGGAAAAGCCGTATTTCTGCGGAGAACAAATAAATTTGGCGCTCCGCCCGGTTTGCGTTATCTTTGTTCCCAAATAGATTCGGACCCGGACAGATCGCGTTTCGGACAAGTCGAAACAGGTTGGCTTGTAGCGCGACCTGCGTTATTCCGGTGTAACTCCGCAAATAATTCAAAAAGAAAAATATGGCAGACGAAAAAATCATCTTTTCGATGGTCGGCGTGAGCAAGACCTTCACCAACCAGAAAAAAGTTCTCAACAACATCTACCTCTCGTTCTTCTACGGCGCCAAGATCGGTATCATCGGTCTGAACGGCTCGGGTAAATCGACTCTGATGAAGATCATCGCGGGTATCGACAAGAATTTCCAGGGTGAAGTGGTCTTCTCGCCCGGATCCGCTTCTTTCCAGAACTCGCCCAGCACACAATACCGCTCTCCATGAATGGTCAGATCAAACATCCCGGAAAGGGTAATAATCACGCCTGTGGATACCTGTATGCCAGCGGTCAGCAGGAAGAACTCTCGCACCTGGGACGGGAGTGTGAAGTCCAGCACGCTTTCTTGATTCCTAATCTGCTCCTCAGTGGCGGCTGGTTTAATCTCGTCTGAGGTGTCCAATATCTTTGCCAAAGCATTGGAGAACTTCGGATAGTGGGAAAATAACTCTGGATGTTTGGTCTTAAATTCCTTTTGTTTTTCTCGCTGTACTCTTTTCTGCTCTTTACAGTAAAAATCCAACTCTTCCAGATACCTCTCCTGATAGAGATTACTGGTTTCAAAAGGCACACCTTTCCTTTCCAGAATGGCGATTGCTCCTTTCTGACTACCAAACACTGGCACCCAAGAAAAACCATGAGTTCGGGGCTTCAACTTCAAAAACTCCCCTGGACTTAAAAGGCTTTCCAGCTCCGCTTCATGGTCATGACACC
>OJNV01000347.1_pt1 | contig 29863 bp, 30 predicted proteins | sample 1597961 | NCBI WGS metagenome assembly OJNV01 (sample SAMN01915220, study PRJEB22387) | human gut metagenome | isolation source: stool | host: Homo sapiens | place: USA
TCAGCCGCGCGCTGCCGGAGATCGACGGCTTCAAGCCCGCCCACCGCAAGCTGCTGTATACGATGTATGAGATGGGCCTTATCAAGGGCGCGCGCACCAAGTCGGCGAACATCGTGGGCAGCACCATGCACCTGAACCCCCACGGCGACGCCGCCATCTATGATACCATGGTGCGCATGGGCCGGGGCAACGAGAGCCTGCTGGTGCCGTTCGTGGACAGCAAGGGCAACTTCGGCAAAGCCTACAGCCGCGATATGTCCTGCGCCGCGGCCCGCTACACCGAAGCAAAACTGGAAAGTGTCTGCGAAGAGCTGTTCCGGGACATCGACAAAGAGACGGTGGACTTCGTCCCCAACTACGACGGCACCACCACCGAACCGACCCTTCTGCCCGTGACTTTCCCGACCATTCTGGCCAACAACACGCTGGGCATCGCCGTCGGTATGGCCTGCAACATCTGCTCCTTCAATCTGGCAGAGCTGTGCAACACCACCGTCGCCCTCATGAAGGATGCAAAGCACGACATCTCCACCACCATGCCCGCCCCGGACTTCGTGGGCGGCGGCCAGATCCTCTACGACGAAGCCCAGATGCGGGACATCTTCGAGAATGGCCGCGGCAGCGTGAAGGTGCGCGCCCGCTACGCCGCCGTGCCGGGCGAGAACATGATCGAGATCACCCAGATACCGCCCACCACCACGGTGGAGGCCATCATGGACAAGATCGCCGAACTGGTCAAGGCGGGCAAAATCAAAGAGATCAGCGATATGCGCGACGAGACTGATTTGAACGGCCTCAAGCTCACACTCGACCTCAAGCGCGGCGTCGACCAGTTCCTCGCGGCTCCAGAAGCCCTCGCGCAGATCGCCGAGGTCAGCCATCAGGATCACCCTGTGGCGCGTTCCGCGCTTCGCGCAGACCGCGTTGAGGGCGCGGAGCGTTTCAAGCTCGCTCTGGAGACTCATGTCCGCGACCTCCGCGACCTCCGGAAGCTCGGAGAGCATGGGGATGCGGATGAGAACGCGCTCACAGGCGACGCCCGCGCCGCGCAGGGCGCGCAGCTGACTGAGACGGGACGAGGCAAGGCTCCGCACGCCGCATTCCGTATAGACCCCGGCGGCCTCCGGCAGCGCCGAAAAGCCCTTGACCACGCCCGCGACCTCGACAGAAAGGCTCTGGCAGCGCTCGATGAGCGCTGCCAGATTTGCTTTCAGCTTGTCAAGGTCGATCTCTAAAAGAGGGTATCGTGCCGTTCCTCTGTTCATAGACCGTTCCTTTGCCGTTTTGATTTATTCCGCCTTAGCCGCAGCCTTGGACTTCTTATAGGGCTTGCCGGCAAGATCCTTGACCGTCCAGCCGATGAGGGCGCACAGCCAGTTGATGAGCGGCATCAGCCAGTTGAACAGAGCCCACGGGCCGTAGCCGCCCGCGCCCCACGCGTTGATGTCGAGGGTGCTGGAGATAAACACGCCGCAGGTGTTCCACGGAATGAGGGCGGAGGTGACGGTACCGGCGCTTTCCAGCGTACCGGAGAGGAGAGCCGGGTGCAGACCCTTCTCTCTGTATTCCTCAGCGTACATACGGCCGGGAACGACGATGGAGATGTACTGCTCGGGCATGACGGCGTTGGAGAGAACGCAGGTGCACTCAGTGAGAAGCACAAGGCCTGCCGGTCCCTTCGCCAGCTTCTTGAGGCTGTTGACGATGACCTCGAGCTGGTGGGTGTCCTCCATAATGCCGCCGAACATCATGGCGATGATCGTCATGGCGACGGAGGACATCATGCCGAGGATACCGCCGCTTTCAAGCAGACGGGTCATGGTGTAGCTGGTCTCGGGAGAGAGGGTCTCCTCGAACATGGCGAGCACTTCGTCGCTGAAGTAGTAGCCGTTCATGCCGAAATCAAACACGGTACCCATGTTGCACTCGGGCTGGAAGATCATGCCCATGATCGCGCCGGAAATGATGCCGAGCGTGATACCAGGGATGGCGGGCATCTTCATGGCAACCGCCACGATAACGATGACCGGGGGCAAGAGCAGCGCAGGGTTGATATTGAACACGGCCTCGAGCGCGCCGGAGAACTCCGTCACGCGGCTCATGTCGGCATCGCCGCCGTGATACTGCATGGCGCCGAGAATACCGAAGCCGATGAGGGTGATGACATAGGTGATGCCGGTGGGCAGGATCATGGCCTTCACATGGGTCATAACGTCCGTGCCTGCCATAGCGGGCGCAAGGTTCGTGGTATCGGACAGCGGGGACATCTTGTCGCCGAAGTAGGCACCGGAGAGGACCGCACCGGCGGTCATGCCGGGGCTCATGCCGAGACCGAAGCCAATGCCCATCAAGGCGACGCCCATCGTACCCATCGTGCCCCAGGAGGTACCGGTGGCCAGAGAGGTGATGGAGCAGATGAGAACAGACGCAATGAAGAAGATCGCGGGCTTGAGGACCTTCAGACCATAGAAGATCATTGTGGGAACGACACCGGCGTTGATCCAAACGCCGATGAGGATACCGACGATGACGAGGATACAGACAGACTGGAGGGCTTTATAAATACCGTCCATCATGGACTTTTCGATGGCCTCCCACTTGTAGCCGAGGTAGAGCGCCATCAGCGCGGCGCCCATAACGCCGATGAACATGGGGACATGCGGGTCTGTTTCATACTTGACGATGCCGAGCGCCAATGCGCCGACCAAGATCAGCATGGTGACCAGAGCTTCCCACAGCTTTGGCATACGCGGGGTCCTGGCTTTCTTTTCTTCACTCACTTGATTGTACCAACCTTTCTCTAAATACATGGTGCGCATAGGGCGGGAACGCTCCCGTCCGCGCAGCTTCGTAGATGGTGAACACTGTTTTACGGTATTTGCGAGGGTCTGTGCGCCCGCAGACCGGCAGATGAGACCGGCGGCGGGAAGACGTGATCTTGACGGTATTCCCCCTTTATTCGGTGATTTTTCCCTCCTTGAATGATCAGGAAACGATTTGCTGCGGTCTCCCCGTCCTCCCTCGCCCCCCTGCGAAGGGGAGGACGGGGAAATTGCATGTAAGGCTGATACGGGAAGCGTACGGCGTACCGATTAAATATGCGGATATTATAGCATATTTTATGCACGGTGGCAAGTGCCGCGCGCTTGCCGGATATCACAAAGTTTGACCGTTTGGCTTGGTCAGGACGCTGTTTTCTCTTACCAGCCGAGCTTGGTCATGGCGTCGTCGACCGCCTTGATGCACAGGTCGATCTCTTCCTTGCCGGTGATCAGCGGCGGAACGAAGCGCAGGACATTGCCGTTGGTGTTGTTGATGAGCACCTTGTTGTCCTGGAAGCAGAGGTCAACCACGGGCTGGCCGCTGGGATGGTTGAGCTGAATGCCGTTGATCATGCCGAGGCCGCGGATCTCGTTGACCGCCTTGGGATGGTTCTTCTCGATGACCTTGTGCATCTGATCGCGGAAATACTCGCCCATGACGCGGGCGTTCTCGATGACGCCCTCGTTGATCATGACGTCGAGCGTGGTGGCAGCCAGAGCGCAGGCGAGAGGACCGCCGGCGAAGGTGGAGCCGTGGGTGCCGGGGGTGAGGGTCTTAGCCGCGTCGCCGCGGGCGCAGACCGCGCCGATGGGCACGCCGGAGCCGAGCGCCTTCGCCATGGAGCAGGTATCGGGCTCCACGCCGTAATTCTGATGCGCGAAGAGCTTGCCGGTGCGGCCGGAGCCGACCTGGACCTCGTCGAACATGAGGAGGATGCCCTTCTCGTCGCACAGGTCACGCAGGCCCTGCAGGAACTCCTGGGAAGCAGGACGCACGCCGCCCTCGCCCTGGACGGGCTCGGTCAGGATGGCGCAGACGTATTCATCCATGATGTCCTTGACGGACTGGAGGTTGTTGAACTCGGCATAGCGGAAGCCGGAGGGCAGGGGCTCGAAGTAGCGGTGGACGGCATACTGACCGGTGGCGGTGCAGGTGGCGAGGGTGCGGCCGTGGAAGGAGTTCTTCATCGTGATGACGACGAAGCGCTCGGGATGGCCGTGATCCTTGGCGTACTTGCGGGCGAGCTTGATCTGGCCTTCGTTGGCCTCGGCGCCGGAGTTGGCAAAGAGGACCTTATCAAAGCAGCTGTTCTCGACGATGAGCTTCGCGGTCTGGACGGCGGGCTCATTGTAGAAGTAGTTGGAGCAGTGGAGGATGGTCTCCGCACGCTCCTGCAGGCACTTGACGATGGCGGGATGGCAGTGGCCGAGACCGTTGACGGCGATGCCGCCGACGAAATCGAGGTACTTGTTGCCGTCCTTGTCGAAGACGTAGACGCCCTCGCCGCGCTCCATGGAGATGGGCATACGGACATGGTTGCCGTAGAGGTACTTGTCACCGTTTTCGATGACTTCCGCATTGGTCTTGAACTTTTCGATCATGGTAGAGTCCTCCTGTTAAAATTTTATGTATTTTTTACCATTTGATGCCAACGCTCGGCTGTGCGGTGCCGATCGTGGTGCCGGTGCCTTCGGTGGTGAAGGCCTCGTAGAGTACGGAGTGGGGCTTGCGGCCGTCGATGATGTGGACGCTGGTGACGCCCTCCTCGATGGCCTCGACGCAGCAGTCGACCTTGGGGATCATGCCGCCGGCGATGGTGCCCTTGTCCTTGAGCGCCTTAACGTCCTGAATGTTGAGGTAGCTGATGACGTCGCGCACCTTGATGTCGTTGCACAGACCCTCGATGTCGGTGAGGATGACGAGCTTTTCCGCACCGAGCGCGCTGGCGAGCTTGCCCGCGGCGGTGTCGCCGTTGATGTTGTAGGTGTTGCCCTGCCCGTCGGTGCCGACGGGGGCGATGACGGGGATGAAGCCCGCGTCGAGCATGGCGTTGATGGCGTCGGCGTTGACGTAGTCGATGTCGCCGACGAAGCCGAGCTCTTCGCTGCGCTTGTGGCAGTGATAGATGTCGCCGCTCACGCCGGAGAGGCCGACGGCCTTGCCGCCGATCTGGTTGATCCTGCCGACCAGCTCGGTGTTGACCTGACCGACGAGGACCATCTCGACCACGCGCATGATGTCCTCGGACGTGTAGCGCAGGCCGTTGATGAACTGCACGGGAATGTTGAGCTTCTCGAGCATCTTGTTGATGCCGGGGCCGCCGCCGTGGCTGAGCACGGGCTTGAGGCCGAGGAGCTTGAGCATCACGACGTCGTGGAGCACGGCGTCCTTGAGCTCGTCGTTGATCATGGCGTTGCCGCCGTACTTGATGACGATGACCTTGCCCTGATATTTTTCAAGGTAGGGCATGGCCTCCATCAGGGTCTCTACCTTCTTCGCAACGTCGCTCATGGGTGGCCCTCCTTAGGTGCGGTAGTCGCCGTTGATCTTGACGTACTCGTAGGTGAGGTCGCAGCCGTAGGCGACCGCCTTGCCGTCGCCGCTGTGGAAGTCGACGATGACGGTGATGTCATGCTCGGTGAGCACGGCCTTGGCCAGCTCCTCGCTGAAGTCGGTGCCGAAGCCGTCCTTCATGACCTGAACCTCGCCGGCGCTGCTCTTGATGATGCAGTCGGCCTTGGTGGGATCGACGTCCGCGCCGGAGTAGCCGGCGGCGGCCATGATGCGGCCCCAGTTCGCGTCGCGGCCGAACACGGCGGCCTTGAACAGGGTGGAGCCGGCGATGGCCTTGGCGACCAGACGGGCGTCATGCTCGGTGGGCAGGCCGTAGGACTCGACGACGATCAGATGGGTCGCGCCCTCGCCGTCGGAGGCGATGCGGCGGGCCATGTCGATGCAGATGTGCTCGATGAGACCGGCGAGAGCCGCCTTGTCCTCCTCGGTCTTGACCTCGACGCCGGAGGCGCCGTTGGCGAGCAGGATCATGGTGTCGTTGGTGGAGGTGTCGCCGTCGACGGTGCACATATTGAAGCTCTTGTCGATGGCGTTGTGCAGCATCTTCTGCAGGTCGGCGGAGTCGCACTTGGCGTCGGTGGTGACGTAGGCGAGGGTGGTGGCCATGTTGGGGTGGATCATGCCGGAGCCCTTGGCCATCGCGCCGATGCGGATGGTGCCGGAGGAGAGCTCGAGCTCGTAGGCGGATTCCTTGCGGACGGTGTCGGTGGTCATGATGGCATAGGCCGCGTCGGAGCCGTTGGCCTTGTCGAGCTTGGCGGGGATGATCTGACGGACGCCGTCGAGGACCTTCTCGACGGGCAGCTTCTGGCCGATAACGCCGGTGGAGCAGACGAAGACCTCGTTCTCGCCCACGCCGAGGAGCTTCTCGGCCTCGCGCTCGACGGTCCGGGCGTCCTCGATGCCCTGCGTGCCGGTGGCGGCGTTGGCGTTGCCGGAGTTGATGACGATGGCGCGGGCCTTGCCGTTCTTGAGGATCTCACGGTCGAGAATGACGGGGGCGGCGCAGAACTTGTTGGTGGTGAACACCGCGGCGCAGGAGGCCTCGGTCTCGGAGTAGAGGACGGCCACATCGGGCTTCTGCGTCTTGCGGCTCTTCACGCCGACGTACACAGCGCCCGCGGTAAAGCCCTTCGGGGAGGTGATGCCGCCGCCTTCGATCACTTTGTATTCCATAGTGTTGTTCTCCTTTTCTTATTCTTACCTTATATAAAATCAGTTCCTTACGGATACATCGGGGGCATCATGAGACCGGTGGTCTCGGGGATCCCCATGATGAGGTTCATGTTCTGAATGGCCTGGCCGGCGGCGCCCTTGCCGATGTTGTCGATGACGGAGGAGACGATCAGGCGGTGGGTGCGGGAATCGAAGGTCGGGGTCATCTCGACGAAGTTGGTGCCGTAGGCCCACTTGGTCTGCACGGGCATATTGGACGGGAAGACTTTGACGAAGGGTTCGTCCTTGTAGAAGTCCTTATACAGCTCGTAGACCTCCTCGTTGGTGAAGTCCTTATCGCAGGTGGCGTAGATGGTGACCTCGATGCCGCGGACCTGCGGGAGGAGGTGCGGCTGGAAGTTGATGTACTGCCAAGTCTCGGGCTTCATCAGATCCTTGCCGGTGATGTAGGCGATGTTCTGCTCGATCTCGGGGGTGTGGCGGTGACCGCCGCCGAGGGCGTAGGCACAGAAGTTGTTCTCCGCCTCGGTGAGGAGCTTGTTGAGGGCGGGACGGCGGCCCGCGCCGGTGAAGCCGCTCTTGGCGTCGATGACGATGGTGTTCTCAACGATGTGGCCGGTCTTGAGCATGGGCTGGAGGCCGAGGGTGGAGGCGGTGGGATAGCAGCCGGGGTTGGCGATGAGCTTCTTGCCCTTGGCCAGCTCGCGGTTCATCTCGGGCATACTGTAGACGGCGTCATGGGTCATCTGGGGATTGGTGTGCTTGTCGCCGTACCACTTCTCCCAGACCTTCACGTCGCGGAAGCGGATGTCCGCGCCGATGTCGATGATGCGGGAGCCTTCGGCGAGAACGATCTCCGCCCACTTGGCGACCGCGCCGGAGGGGACCTGGATCATCACGACGTCGCTCTTGCGGGCGGTCTCGCGTACGTTCTCCTCGGTCAGATCCAGGATGGTCTGATCATAGAAGCCGCGCAGGGCGGGATGATGGGTGGAGATGGCGTCGCCCACGCCGTAGGTATCGAGAACGTTGACGAGCTCGCCGTCGGGATGGTTGACCATCATGCGCAGCACTTCGCCGCAGACATAGCCGGTCGCACCGATGCAGGAATAATGGATCATGGTGATAGCCTCCTCAAAAATTTTCTGCGATTTGCAACAATGCCGTCGTGGGCTTGCAAACCGCTTCACGATAGTGTTTAATTATCTGCGCATACAGTATATAGTTTTAATACGGAATGCACAAGAAAATCATTGTTCTGCTGAACATTCCGAAATGGAATGCTTGACAGATGATTCACATTCGGCTATCATGGCCTTAACGCCGATGCAAGCAAGGAGATGAGCGCATGATCCACAAATATCTGGCCTACCTCAAGACCATCGAGACCGGCAGCATCACGCAGGCCGCCGCGGAGTTGGGCTACACGCAGTCTGCCGTGAGCCGCATGATCGCGGACCTGGAGGAGCATTGGGACGTCCCGCTGCTCACGCGCAATCGCTCGGGCATCGAGATCAGCTCGGAGGGGACGCAGTTGCTGCCCATCCTTCAATCCATCGTCAAGGGGCAGGAGGAGCTCAATTTTGCCGTCGGCGAGCTGCACGGACTGCAGAGCGGCCTCATTCGCGTGGGCGCGTTCACCAGCATGGCGACCGGCTGGATGCCGCTGATGATCAAGTCCTTCCACGAAAAATACCCCAATATCCGCTTTCAGATCTTCAACGGCGAGTACAACCAGATCGCGACCTGGCTGCGCCGCGGGCAGATCGACTGCGGCTTTCTCGCCCTCCCCTGCGCCAAGGAGTTCGATACGACCTTCCTGCTGCGCGACTCGCTGACGGTCATCCTGCCGCCGAACCACCCGCTGCGCGACGCGGAATGCTTCCCCGTCAGCCGGCTGTCGGACGAGGATTTCATCAGCCTCAAGGAGGAGCAGGACTACGAGATCAATTTGTTCCTCGAGCATCTCAGGCAGTCCCCGCGCATCAAGTTTGAGGTCAGCAGCGACTTTGCCATCCTCGCGATGGTCGAGTGCGGGCTGGGCATCAGCGTGGTGCACGATCTGATCCTGCACCCCAACCGCCACGGCATCATCAAAAAGCCGCTCGACGAGCCGTACTACCGCGACATTGCCATCGCCACGAGCGCGGCGGCGCAGCCGTCCACCATCACGCGGATGTTCTGTGAGCACGCGCTCGAGTGGGCGAGGGATACCAGCTCCGCCATCGCCCCCGCCACGGCGGAGGCCCCGGAGTACGCGGAGCTGGCAAAGTAAAGAGATGGGAAAAAGGGACCGTTCTCTGCGGAAGAGAACGGTCCCTTTTGCTGCAAAAGCGGCGTTATGCAGCCTCTCCGGGCAGTGCCCGCGTTTTTTCGCCTGCCTGCCGCCCGGGCGTAAAATCTCCTGTTGACATCCGTGCCGCGGCGTGTACTATGGAGATAACAGATCAAACGGAAGCGAGGAAGCGTATGGAATACAGGATAGAGCGGGACTCGATGGGAGAGGTCCGCGTCCCGGCGGACCGCTACTGGGGCGCGCAGACGCAGCGCTCGCATGAGAATTTCCCCATCGGCGTCGGGATCGAAACGATGCCCACGGAGATCATCCGGGCGTTTGCCGTTCTGAAAAAGGCGGCGGCCATCGCCAACCGCGAGCTGCTGCCCGCACGGATGAGCGCGGAAAAATGCGCCCAGATCGGCCGCGTCTGCGACGAGATCCTCGCCGGTGAGCTGGACGGACATTTCTCGCTCGTTGTGTGGCAGACGGGCTCGGGCACGCAGTCGAACATGAACGTCAACGAGGTCATCGCCAACCGCGGCAACGAGCTGGCGGGGAAAAAGCTCCTGCACCCGAACGACGACGTCAATATGTCGCAGTCCTCGAACGACACCTTTCCCACGGCGATGCATATTGCCGCCTGTCTTGCGGTGGAGGACCGCCTTCTCCCCGCTGTTTCCGCGTTGGAGCAGACCCTCCTGCGTCTGGAGGCGGAGAATGTCGACGTGCTGAAATCCGGGCGGACGCATTTGCAGGACGCGACGCCCATCACCTTCGCGCAGGAGATCTCCGGCTGGCGGACGAGCCTCGCGCGGGACCGTGAGCTGCTCACCGCCGCGCTGCCTCCCCTGCGGGAGCTGGCGCTCGGCGGCACGGCGGTCGGCACGGGACTCAACGCCCCCGACGGCTTTGACCGGGCGGTCGCCGCGGCTGCCGCAGAGCTGACCGGGAAGCCCTTTGTCACCGCGTCCAACAAGTTTCACGCGCTCACGTCGAAGGATGAGCTGGTGTTCGCGCACGGCGCGGTCAAGGCGCTCGCGTGCGACATGATGAAGCTCGCGAACGATGTGCGCTGGCTCGCCTCGGGTCCGCGCACGGGGCTGGGGGAGATCGCCATTCCAGCCAACGAGCCCGGCTCATCCATCATGCCCGGCAAGGTCAACCCCACGCAGTGCGAGGCGGTGACGATGGTGGCGGTGCAGGTCATGGGCAATGACGCCGCCGTCGGCATAGCGGCGTCGCAGGGGAACTTTGAGCTGAATGTTTTTATGCCCGTGTGCGCCTATAACTTTCTGCAGTCCGTCCGCCTGCTGAGCGAGGCCATCGCTTCGTTTGACAAAAACTGCGCGTCCGGCATCCGCGCAAATCGGGAGAGGATGGACGAGAATGTGCGCCGCTCGCTGATGCTCGTCACGGCGCTCAACCCGCACATCGGCTATGAAAACGCCGCGAGGATCGCAAAGAAGGCATACGCGGAAAACCTGACGCTGCGCGAGGCCTGCGCCGCGCTGGAGCTTCTGCCGCCGGAGGAATTTGACCGCATCGTCCGCCCCGAGCGGATGGTTTGAAAGCCTGCCAATAAAAAGGAGAACGCTATGGATTACGCAAAAGAATCGCTCCGCCTGCACGGGGAGTGGAAGGGCAAGATCGAAATGGTGAACCGCGTGCCGGTCAAGACGAAGGACGATCTGTCCCTTGCCTACACCCCCGGCGTCGCGCAGCCCTGTCTGGAAATTCAAAAAGACATCAACAAGAGCTACGAGCTTACCCGCCGCTGGAACATGGCGGCGGTCATCACCGACGGCAGCGCCGTCTTGGGCCTTGGCGACATCGGTCCCGAGGCCGGTATGCCCGTCATGGAGGGCAAGTGCGTGCTCTTCAAGGCGTTCGGCGACGTGGACGCTTTCCCCATCTGCGTCAAGACCAAGGACGTGGACGAGTTTGTGGAGACAGTCTACAACATCTCCGGCAGCTTCGGCGGTATCAACCTTGAGGACATCGCGGCACCACGCTGCTTTGAGATCGAGCGCAAGCTGAAGGAAAAGTGCGACATTCCCATCTTCCACGATGACCAGCACGGCACCGCTGTTATCACGCTGGCGGGCCTCACGAACGCGCTCAAGGTCGTGGGCAAGAAGAAGGAGGACGTGAAAATCGTGACCTCCGGCGCGGGCGCGGCGGCCATCGCCATCACGAAGCTGCTGCTCTCCGCGGGTTTCCGCGACATCACGATGTGCGACCGCAAGGGCGCGATCTACAAGGGCCGCGAGGGTCTGAACTGGATCAAGACCGAGATGACAGAGGTCACGAACCTGAGCCGCAAGGCGGGGACGCTCGCCGATATGCTGGTGGGCGCGGACGTGTTTATCGGCGTGAGTGCGCCGAATACCGTCACGACCGAGATGGTCAAAACGATGAACAAGGACGCGATTATCTTCGCCTGCGCGAACCCGACGCCGGAGATCTTCCCCGATGCGGCAAAGGCGGGCGGCGCAAGGGTCATCTCCACCGGACGCAGCGACTATCCGAATCAGATCAACAACGTGCTGGCGTTCCCTGGCATCTTCCGCGGCGCATTCGACGTGCGGGCCAGTGACATCAACGAGGAGATGAAGGTCGCGGCGGCGGAAGCGCTGGCGGGTCTTGTGGGCGATGAGCTCAGCGAGGACTATATCATCCCCGCGGCGTTCGATCCGCGCGTCGGCCCCGCGGTGGCGAAGGCGGTCGCCGAGGCCGCGCGCAGGAGCGGCGTAGCAAGGCTTTGAGTCTGACCGGCGGCACGAAAAGACCCTGCCGCCGATCGTACCGGAGACAGACCGGCATGGAGCATTTGACCGGGAGGGATGCTGAGTGAATCGAAAAGGAGCATGGCTGCTGGCGGCATTGCTGGCGGTGCTGTGCGGTATCCCTGCGCGGGCGGCGGAGCTGGAGCCTGCCTATGTGCGAACGGTATTCGACCAGACCAACGGCCTGCCGACCGACGAGGCAAACGCCGTCCTGCAGACGAGGGACGGCTACCTGTAGGTGGGCAGCTACGGCGGCCTTCTGCGCTTCGACGGCTCCGAATTCCACAATTTCAGCACCGAGGGCGCCATTGCGACGCCGGCGATCCGCTGCATCGTTCAGGCTCCCGACGGCACGCTGCTGGCGGGCAGCGCCGGAAGCGGGATCTACGCGCTGGCGCAGGACGGCTCGATCACGAAATTCAGCTACGAACAGGGGCTGGAGGACGGTGTGGTGCTGCACATATTGCAGGAGAAGGACGGCCGCAGCGCCTTTGTCAGCGCGGGCAGCCACCTGTATTATTGGGCGGACGCGACTTTCCGCAGGCTGGACGGCCTGCGCATCGGTCCCGGCTCGATCTTCGATCTCTACGAGCGGGACGGAAAGCTGTGGCTGCTGCAGGACAGCGGCATTTACGCCTTGGATAAGGCGCGGATCTTAGCGGGAGAAACGCCGCACGCCACCCAGTACGGAACGGCCCGCGGGCTCACCGGCTCCCTGCGGGTGAACACCTGCAATTATATGGCCCCTGACGGCAGCCTGTATCTGACCACACGAAACGGCGTCAGCGTGTTTGACTTCCGGGAGATCTCCGCGCCGATGCCGCCGCTGGTCATCAACAGCATCCGCGTGGACGACCGGACCTACGAGTCCCCGGAGCAGCTGACGCCCGGCGCATGACCATCCGCTTCTCCGCGCTGACCTATTCCGGCGCTACCGATCTGTGCATCGGGTATCAGCTCGTGGGCTTTGCCAAAGCCAAGACCTACACCGTGGGCAGTTGGCTGGAGGTCTGGATGGAAAATTATGTCAAAATCAAACTCAGACCGTCCACCTTCAAAACCAGCCAGGGCTTCCTCAAGAACCACATTAAGCCGCAAATCGGCAGCATCCCGCTGGCAGAACTCACTTCTCTGGACTTGCAGCGATTCTACAAGCACCTGCTGGACGGTGGGCGAGTAGACCGCATCGAGGCCAAGAAAAAGCCGAAAGGTCTGGCTCCCAAAACGGTACGGAACATCCATCAGATGATCGGTTCGGCGTACAATCTCGCCATGGAGCAGAAGTTGGTAACCCGCAATCCGACACAGGGCTGTGCCTTGCCGAAGGTAGAGCACAAGGAGATGAAGACCCTGACCGCCGACCAACTCAGCGCCTTCTTCCAGGAGGCCAGGGACAGCGGCGTGTACGAACTCTACTACCTCGATCTCGCCACCGGACTGCGGCGGGGCGAACTGCTGGGGCTAAAGTGGACGGACGTGGACTTCCAGCACGGAGTACTGAAAATCCAACGGGCCATTTCACGGCAAAACGGCAAAGTAGTCGAGGCACCGCTGAAAACGAAAAACGCCTACCGCACACTGCCCATGTCGGCGGATGCGACAGACGTTCTGATGCAACAAAGAAGAAAAACGGGCAACAGCGAATGGGTATTCCCATCGCCCACCGGAGGCCCCATGTCCCCGGACAGCGTCCTGCACATGCTCCAGCGGGTGCTGAAACGGGCTGGGCTGCCCCGCATCCGATTCCACGATCTCCGTCACACCTTCGCGACGATGGCGCTCCAGAACGGCGTGGACGTGAAAACGGTCAGCAGTATGCTCGGACACTACTCCGCAGGCTTCACGCTGGACACCTACGCCCACGTCACCACCGACGCGCAGATCAAAGCGGCGCAAACCATGGGGAGCATCCTCTCCCGTGCGGTCTGATGGTTTCCGCTCCCCGTCCCGTTTGGGTCAGCGTTTGGGTCAGAGAAAGGCGGCACACCAAAAATGGCAACTTATGAAAAGCAAAAGTCCTCGAAATCAGACGATTTCGAGGACTTTTGGTACGCCGTGAGGGATTCGAACCCCCGGCCTTCTGGTCCGTAGCCAGACGCTCTATCCAGCTGAGCTAACGGCGCGTGTCCTTTCAGACAGCTTGTGTATCATAGCACAGCGGCTCCGAAAATGCAAGGGGTATTTTCACATTTCCGCCTCTTTTTTGCACGGACTGGAAAAATGCTTGCAATGCGCCCGTCCGGCGCATATAATATCCTATTATTTTACTTGCATTTTCAAGAAAGGAGCGCCCCTATGAACATCTTCCATTCCGTCGCCGAATTAGCGGGAAACACCCCGCTGCTGGAGCTGTGTCGCTACGAGCGCAGGCACGGCCTGAACGCCCGCATCCTTGCCAAGCTCGAGTGCTGCAACGTGGCGGGCAGCGCCAAGGACCGCGTGGCGAAGCACATGATCGAACGCGCCGAGGCGGAGGGAAAGCTCGTTCCGGGGAGCGTCATCATTGAGCCGACGAGCGGCAACACCGGCATCGGCCTCGCCGCGATGGCCAAGGTCCACGGCTACCGCGTGATCCTCACCATGCCGGAGAGCATGAGCGTGGAGCGTCGGAATCTGCTCAAAGCCTACGGTGCGGAACTGGTGCTGCCACCGGCGGCGGAGGGCATGGCGGGCGCCGTGAAGCGCGCGGAGGAGTTGGCGGCGGCAACACCGAAGAGCTTCATCCCCGCACAGTTCGACAATCCCGCGAACCCCGAGGCGCACTATCTCACCACCGGCCCCGAGCTCTGGCGCGATACCGACGGCTGCGTCGATCTTTTCGTCGCTGGCATCGGCACGGGCGGCACATTCTCCGGCACGGGACGCTATCTCAAGGAGAAAAATCCGGACGTGAAGCTCGTGGCCGTCGAGCCGGCGGGCTCGCCGCTGCTCTCGGGCGGCAAGGCCGGGCCGCACGGACTGATGGGCATCGGAGCGAACTTCATCCCGAAAAATATGGACGTTTCGCTCATCGACGAGATCATCTGTGTCCGCGAGGAGGACGCCTACGCCGCAGGCCGCGATATGGTCGCGTGTGAGGGCGTGCTCGTCGGCATCACCGCGGGCGCCGCGCTTTGGGCGGCGACGCAGCTCGCGCTCCGGCCGGAGAACGCGGGCAAGACCATCGTTGCGCTACTGCCAGACGGCGGCGAGCGCTATCTATCCACGCCAATGTATCAGGGGGAATGACCGATGTCCGATAAAAATGAGATCATTCGTTCCGCCGCCGCGCAGGTGGCGGAGAACTACCGCAAAAGCGATATTTTGATGTACGGCGACGCGCTGCGCCTGCCGAGCCGCACGGCGGTCATTGAGATCATCCGCGACTTTCAGAAGATCCTGTTTCCGGCCTACTACGGCGACCGCGACCTGCTGAAGCTCCCGCCGGAGCAGTACAGCGCCCTGCTCATGGGGCACGTCTACGACAAGCTGCTGCGCCAGCTTGAGCTGGTCATGCCGGAGGGGGAGGAGGGCGCACGCCGCGCCGAGAAGGTCTGCGAGGCGATGATGGAGCGTCTGCCCCATATCCAGGAGCTGCTGCTCAAGGACCTGACCGCCAACTACAACGGTGACCCCGCGGCCTCGAGCCGGCAGGAGATCATTCTGTCCTACCCAGGGATGTTTGCCATCTTCATCTACCGCATCGCGCACGAGCTGTATCTTGAGAAAGTGCCGATGATCCCGCGCATCATGACGGAGTACGCCCACTCTCAGACGGGCATCGACATCAATCCCGGCGCGACCATCGGCGAGTATTTCTCCATCGACCACGGTACCGGTGTGGTCGTCGGCGAGACGACCATCATCGGCGACCGCGTGCAGCTCTATCAGGGCGTGACGCTCGGCGCCATGTCGCCCGCAGGGATGCACCACAGCGCGGAGACTCCCGCCCGCCGTCACCCGAAGGTCGGCAGCGACGTGACCATCTATGCCGGCGCGACGCTGCTCGGCGGCGCGACGGAGGTCGGCGACAACGTGGTCATCGGCGGCAACGCCTTCCTGACCGAGTCGGTCGAGAGCGACACCAAGGTGAGCATCAAAAAGCCGGAGATGACCTTCCGCGTGAAGGGCGGCCGGTTCTGAAAACAGAAATGGAAAAGCCCGCATCGAAGGATGCGGGCTTTTCTAATGGGCAAAACAGAGGCAAATTCAGAAGCCTAGAGGTATTGGCGCACACATGCGAACGGGCCGGCTATTCCTCCTCGAGCGGCAGGGCGACCTGCGTGACGAACTTCGCGGGGTCCTTGTGCTGCGGCGGGCCTTCGAGATAAATGCGTCGGAGCGTCCCCTTGGGCGTGAACCCATGCTGCCGCGCGTAGGCGCGGAGCTTTTTCTCTGCGGCGGGCAGGTCCTCGTAGGCCCCGTGGTGGTAGAGACTGAGCGCCGGCGTCGCGGGCAACGTCTCGACATACTCACCCGTGCTCCCCGGCGGGACGGTCGCGCAGGACGCAACCTCGCCGGGTCGCGCGATGGACGACTCCACAAGGTACATCCGCTGTGTGATGTCCGTGCCGTAGAGCCGCATCGCCTCCAGCGCGGTGGCGTGGAGCAGCGCCGTGTGCTCCGCCAGCGTAGACGCCGGATACACGCGGCGGTAGACCGTCTGCCGCGGCAGAAGAACGCGCCTGACCTGCGGCGGCGCTGCTGCTGGCAATGCCGCTGCTGCGAGTGATGGCGGGCAGCCGGTCGTTCGGCGCGCTGCTGGCGGCGTTTATCCTAGCCGCCTGCGTCCACGCTCTCTGTGCGCAGTTCATCCGTGCCGAGGGCCACACCACGCTCTACGCTGTGCAGGGGCTTCTCAACACCGCACTTTATATCGCGCTCAATGTGCTCTTTCTCACGGTGTTTTGCTGGGGCGTGAAGGGGTATTTGCTCTCCACGGTCGTGGCAGACTGCCTGAGCGCGCTCTTTCTCATTTGCAGGGAAAGACTCTGGCGGCAGTTTCGCCCGGCGCCGCGCGCCGCGCCCTGGCGGCAGATGCTCGCCTACTGCGTGCCGCTGATCCCCACGGCTGTCTTCTGGTGGATCATGGGCGTGTCGGACCGTTATCTGGTGAAATGGCTTGTGGGGAGCGATGCCAACGGCATCTACGCCGTTGCCTACAAGATACCGACCATCCTGACCATCCTCGCCACGGTGTTTATGGACGCCTGGCAGCTCTCCGCCATTGCCGAGTCGGGCGACTGCCGGGCGCAGGCGCGCTTTTACGCGCGCGTGTGGGACGCGTTCTTCTCCGCGGCCTGCCTCTGCGCGGGCGGCATCATCGCGTTTTCGCCGCTGCTCATCCGGCTGCTCGCGGCGGAGAGCTACTATGACGCCTGGCGCTATATCCCGATCCTCACGCTCTCGATGATCGCGGCGGCGTTTTCCAACTTCATGGGCAGCGTCTACGTCGTGACAAAGAAGAGCACGGCATCGCTCTGGATCTCACTCGCCGCCGCGGCGGCGAACATCGCGCTCGATCTGTTCCTCATTCCGCGCATCGGCGTGCAGGGCGCGGCGGCTGCCATGTTCCTCGGCTGCCTGCTCGTATTCCTGATGCGCACGGCCAGCGCGAGAAGGCTGCTGCCGTTCCGCCTTGCGGGCGGGAAGCTCGCGCTGGGCGCGCTCGTGCTGCTCGTCCAGACGGCAGCGATGCTGCTCCGCCCGCGCGGCTGGCTCGCCGCGCAGGGCGTGTGCATGATCGTTCTCTTTATCCTTGCACTGCGCCCGATGCTCGCCGCCGCGCAGACGGTGTTTCAAAGAAAGTAGGTAGTTTCCATGATCTTAACGGCATTCCACGGCTTCTGCATGGCGCTGGCGGACAGCGTCCCCGGCGTCTCCGGCGGGACGATCGCCTTTATCCCGTTCATCGCCGCGGCGGAGCGCACGGCGCTGAAAAGGCTCCGCGGCGCGCTGTTCGCCCTGCTCGACATGGCGGTGGTCGTGCTCACGCTGCTGCGCGGCTCGTCCGCGCTGGGAAGCGTCAGCTTCGCGTCGCTCTCGCTACTTTATATCTTCCTCTCCAGCGCGGTCGCCATCACGGCGATGGTGCTGCCGGGCATCTCGGGCTCGTCCATTCTGCTCATCGCGGGCGTGTATCTGCCCGCCATTCAGGCTGTCCGCAGCTTCCTGCACATGGAGCTTTCCGTGCTGCCGGGGCTCTTCGCGCTGGGCTTCTTCTGCTCGGCGGTCTGGCGGTCGGCGTGTTGGTGGGCAACGTATGCCTGAAGAACCTCATCGCCCGCCCGCGCCCCTGCTGGCTGGACAGCAGCGTGCGGCTGCTCATCGCTGACCCCACAGACTATTCGTTCCCATCGGGTCATACCCTGTCCTCGGTCATAGGCGCGACGATTTTGACGAAAACGGACCGCCGCTTCGGCTATGCGGCCATCCCGCTCGCGGCGCTCATCGCCTTTTCGCGGCTGTATCTCTATGTCCATTTTCCCAGCGATGTGCTTGCCGCGGCGGTGCCGGGTGTTATGATCGGCGAGCTGGCCTTTTATGCTGACCGAAGGTGGACGGAGCGCAAAGGGACATAAGGCGTTTCCTGCCATCTCATTCTTTAAAATAAATCCTCAAAAAGACGCGCAAGCCGGAGGCTCCCATAACGAGGGAGCTTCCGGCTTGCGCGTTCAATTCAGATGCTCCAGCGCCGCCGCGACGGATACTTGCAGACTTGCTTCGATCTCCAGCATCGAAACGGGCTGCTCCAAAAGCTCCGCTGTGGAAACGGGAAAGCGGCCGCTTTCACGGCTGCGCAGCAGATAGAGCAGCCCAAGGGTCATCGCGCTGCGCTTCGCCTCGATGATCGCGGCCTCCTCCTCATAGCCGCCCGTCTCGCGCAGGGCGCGCACCAGTCCGCGGCGCATCTCAGCGAGATAGGTGGGCTGATAAAAGCCGCCGAACACCGTGAAGTCGCGGAGGAAGTGCGCCTCCAGAAAGCAGAGGAACAGGCCCGGCAGCAGCGACCCGTCCCGCAGCCTCTCCGTCAGCGCCCGCGGCGTGAGAGGGACGGTCACAGCCTCTCCCAGCGAGTTTTGACCCGCCAGCGCCGCCGCGCCCGCGCTCTCGCGCAGCCGCAGGGGAAACAGCGCCGCGCGGCGGTCGAGCCCCCAGAAAAAGTGCGTGCCGCTGGTGTTTCCCGTCCAGCAGCCGGAAACGCCGTCCAGCTCCCGCAGAAGCGATGCGCGCAGCTCCCGCCGGAACAGCATTTGGCAGGTGAGCGCGTCTTCCGTCCGAAGATCCATTTCCAGCAGGCGGGCGGTGAGCGTCTCCATCGGCATCCAAAGGTACTGCGGCGCGCGGTCGGTGAAGTACCGCTGTGAGAGCATGGCGTTGATGACCGTGGTCTGCTCCCGCAGAGTGCCGCAGCGCTGCACACGGTCAGAGAGCAGGACCTCGCGGCAGAAGCGCTCCAGCGCGTCGGCTGTGCGGGGCGAGCAGGAGCCGCGCCGCGTCTCCTGCCGCAGGCGGTCCAGCGCATTGTCTACCATGTCCGGGGAGATGCCCTCCACGGCGGCCACACAGGCGTGGCGCAGCTTGAACGGATAAAACGGCAGCCGCAGGCAGCCTTCCGGCGCGGTGCAGTCGTAGACCAGCATACCCCTCGGGTAGACGTTATTGTCCAGCCTCGGGTTGGCACAGGACAGAAACGGAACGACCGCCCCGCTCTCGCCCTGCAACCGCAGCCACCGGTCGCAGAGGATCGTGTCCTGCACGGTCATGTACTCGAACGCGGGATGGTGGTGGTTGGCGGTGGACAGGCAGCGGCGGCGCCGGAGAACATCCGCACATTCCCCGGCGGTCTCCACGCCGAAAAAGGGCGTGAAGTAGTCCCGCACCTCTGTCAGCAGGTCCTCCGAGGGCAGAATGTCCGGCAGCGGCCGGTGGTGGAGCTGCCCGAGATAGGTAAGCAGCGTTTCGCCGCCATGCCGCCGCAGCAGCTCCGCGGCTGCCGGATAATTTTCAGCAAGTGCCGTCATTTGCTCCGTCATTCTCTGCCGCCTCCAGTCGGATCGAAAGCACCGTGTTGTTCATGTTCATGATGCGCGTATAGGTCTTCTGATCGGTGAGCCGCTCGAGCAGACGGATGTTGTTCATTTGAAGGATATCCTCATCGTCCACGAACGCCAGCGGGTCGAAGGGCGCGCCGTCGTCGCGGATACGGACGATCAGGCTGCCCTCCTCCAAAAGAAGGCAAATGTCGATCATGCTCACATGCTCGTTATGGTTGATGGTGTTGAGGGCGGCCTCCTCAAAGGCGATGGCCAGCAGGACGCCCTTGTTGCGGGGGATGCCGTTCTGTTGGCAGAACAGGTCGATCTCCCGGTGGATGTCCGCGACGTTTTCCGCCTTTCCTGTGATGGAAAAGCTGTGGCAGCTCCGGTCGACCTGATCCTCCAGCCCGAGGAGGGCGACGTTCCCACAGGTCCGCTTTTCCCGGAGCAGCGTGACCGCGGGGGACAGCAGCTCCACCAGCAGGCACCAGACGGCCACGGCGGGGACGCTGCGCCAATGGAGCCGCGAGATGGCCGCCACACAGAGCAGCAGAAGCAGTATTTTGAGCACCACGTTCTGCAGCGTCAGCAAAAGCACGGACAGGCGCTGCCGCTGAACGCTGGGATAGAGCCTGGCGAGCAGGTCGTTGAGCCAAAGGAAAGGCAGACTGAGCAGCATGATGCGGAGCGAGAGCACGGTGTCCGGCTCTGCGGCGATGCCGTAGGAGTTGAGAAACGGCGCGGAGAAGCAGAACAGTCCCGCCATGAGCGCCGCGACGAGCGCATAGGTGTATTTGGACAGGAGGGAGAGCATCTTCCGCAGCCCGTAGAAGTCGCGTTCGCCGTAGAGCATACTGCCGAGCGTGGAGATCGTCTGCAGCGCGCCGCCCGCCAGAATGCGCAGGATGAAGCGAAGCTGGCTGTACACCGCGTAGAGCGCCACGCCGATGTTGCCCACGAAGTACATCAGAAGCAGGTTCACCGTCAGGCCGGAGAAGATGCGTGAGGCATTGTCTGTGGCAAAGGAGGAGCAGGACGAGGCCAGCTCCCGTCCGGTCTCACGCAGGTCGTCGGCGCGCAGGACAAAGCGGAAGGTGCGTTTTTTGGACAGAAGGTAGGGAAGCACCACCAGAATACCCGCCGCGTTGCCGAGCAGGGAAGCCGCGGCCGCGCCGGCGACGCCCATGCGCAGATACTTCATAAAGACAACGTCCAGCACGATGTTCACTCCGTTGGCGGCAACGACCGAGCCCATGGCCAGCTTGGAGCGATCGTCCAGAATGGCGAAGCTGGAGAGAACGAGATTGACGCCGACAAAGGGCGACGAGAGCAGGGTGAAGAAGGCGTAGCGCGCCACATCGTTCGCGATCGCGCCGTTGTTGGACAGGACGCCGCTGAAAAAGCCGCAGAACGGCAGCAGGCACCAGCAGAGAAGCCCGCCCGCGAGCGTCAGAAGAAGGGACAGGGTGAAGACCCCGTTGGCCTGACGGAGCCTTCGCTTGCCCAGCAGGATGCCCGCGGCGACCGGGCCGCCGGAGGAGAGGACGAAGCCGAATAGCTCCGCCACATCCACAAAGCTGTCGCAAAGGCCCGCGGCAGCGACGGCATCGGCGCCCAAAAGGACGCCGATGAGCATAAAGTCCACAACGGAGACCAGATAGGCGGAGGCGGTCACCACCGTGCCGACGCCGAAAAACTCCCGCGTCTTGCTGCGTATGATGGCCTCGTTCCGCAAGTATTCATATCCCATTTTGCTTTCCGCCTTTCGCGCTTCGGGACGGTCACACGCCGGTGCGCGGGCCTATCCCGGGTTTTTGAGGCATTCCGTATCCAGCATTCCCAGCTGGCCTGCGACAGTCGTGACCTCGACCTGCAGGCAGGTCAGGTTGGATGCCGTCGCGATAAAGTCGATCATGGAATTGATCGCGACAGCCAGAGCGAGGGCCTCGCCGGGGATGCCGAGCTGGGTGAACATGACCGTGTAGCAGGTCAGCGCGCCGCCGGGGATGGGCGGCATCGCCAGCGACAAAAGCCCGGTCACAACGATCATCGTGAGGAGCCACGCGGGCGTGATGGCCGTGCCGAAATTTTCCGCCATGCACAGGCAGGTCGCCACAAAAGCGACCGCAACGCTGGGCATATAGAGGACCTGTTCCAGGGGCACGGCGAAATGCGCGAGCATCGGCGGGATACCCAGCTTCTTCTCGCAGGTCTCTAAATTGGTGGCGAACGCCGCGGAGGACGACGCCGTGGTGAGACCGATGAGGAAGGTCGGCAGCAGCTTTTGCACAAGCAGCCGGAAACTCACCCGGCGCCGCGCGGCAAGGATGCCGATGAATACGAGACACATCAGCGGGCAAAGTGCATAGGTGATGACGATGGCCTTGAGAATGCCCGAGAGCTCGGAGCCGAAGTCGGAGCCCAGCAGAGCGAACAGACTGAAAAATACGAAAAGCGGGATCAGGTCGCCGATGGCCTCCATGAGGAACTGAACCACCTCGTTCGTCTGCTCAATGAACGTGCGGACGGCGGCGGCACGGTCGCCCAGGATCAGCAGGGCGATGCCGACGGCGGCGCCCAAAAAGATGATCTGCAGCGTGTTACCGTTCAGGAACGGAGAGACGATGTCCGAGGGAACGATATCCAAAATGATCTGATAGATGGTCGAGAATCCGCTCAGCGCCGCGCCGCCCGAGGACAGCTCCAGCGGGAAAAGCCATAAAAGGCAGACGGTCGCTCCCGCGCTGACGAGGAAGCTCAGCGCCGCAATGCGGCCGATCACTTTCTTCCCGATCCTCCCCATCATGGTCATATCGCCGATGTTGAAAATGCCCCAGCAGATCGCCAGAAAGATCATCGGCGAGGAGATGGTGCGCAGCAGGTTTAGGATCAGCGTAAAGAGCGGGTCGGTCACGGCCCGGACGCCAGCCTGCGCGCTCGCGGGAAGCAGGCGCTGCAGCAGCCCGAGGACGACCGCCGACACAATGGCGAGCAGGAGCTTCTGCATCTGCCCCAGCTTCCGCTTTCTGGGCGGCTCGACGGTCAGACAGTTTTCACCGTTTTGATAGCTCTGCGTCAACGTAAGGCCCGCCTGCGCCAGCAGGCGGCTGGAGAGCAAGCAGTTTTTCAGCACGTCGTCGGCCTGAAGCTCTTTCCCCTCGACGCGGATCTCAATCCGCTGCCTGCCCAGACGCTTTTTCGCGCAGAAGGTGACCAGCGCGTCGGGGAGGGCGGAGGACCAGCTCTCCAGGATCTCCTCCAGCGAGAGGCGAAGCCGCAGGATATCCTTTCGGTCCGCCTCCGCCTCCGTCAGAGAATCCGCGAACTCCTGCGAAAGAAGATCCACGGTCTCCGGCGACAGCCGATAGCCTTTCTTTTTCAATGTCAGCATACTCATTTCCTCCCGCTCATCCGTTCTTTTTCCGCTGCGCTCCCGAACAAACGCTCATTCGATGCGAAGAATGTCGGAAAAGCCCGTGACCTCAAACACCTCCATCACGGCCTCGTTCACGTTTTGAAGCACCATTTCCCCTTGCTGATTCATGAGCTTCTGCATCGCAAGCAGCACGCGAAGCCCCGCGGAGGAGATATATTCCAGCTTCTCCACGTCAAATACCAGACGTGTAATGCCGCCGACGCTGCTGCGGAGCTCCTCCTCCAGCTTCGGCGCAGTCGTTGTGTCCAACCTTCCCTCCAAAGCGACCGTCAGAGCCGCTCCGCTTAATGCCTTTTGAATGTTCATCGTGACCCTCCGCATAAAGATCTTCCGTTGCCGCCGGCCGCGGCAGACCGGGCCGGCCGGAGACTATGGCTTGTCCTCCTGCCGCTCCGCCTTCCGCTCGAGCAGCATTTGATCCGTTTTCTGCCGCAGAAGCAGCAGCATATCCAGCTGATCGGCGTTGAGGTCCAGTCCCCGCTCCCGGAACAGCGACAGGAGCTTTTCACGGTACTCGCTCTCCCGCAGCGTCGGATATTGCTTTGCCAGCTCGTTGAGCTTTCGCCGCAGCTCCTCGTTGGTGTCCGCTTCCCAGTTGAATTTGGCGGTCTCCGCAAAGGAGAGCTTTTTCTTCTTCCAAGGCCAGTTCATAGCAATTGTCCTTTCCGCGTCCCTGCGCTGTCGCCGGCGGGCGTCATTCTTCCTTTTCCGGAGACAGGATAGCACAGCCGCACCCCGACGGAGCAGAAATGCCGGAATTGGTCGTTCTGCCTCCCGAATTGGTCACGGGCAAAAAAGGAAACCGCCCGAGGGCGGTTTTCCGGATTCCGTATCTATGGATTGAGAATGACGCAGGCGGTGCAGACGCCGGCTTCGACTTTGTAGTGTACCTCACCCTGATAGCGCTCGGCGGCGGAAACGATGCTGTCGATCCCGATGCTCCGCTCCGCGGGCAGGCCGTTTTCCAGCTTCAAGTTGACGCAGGGGTTGCTCACCGCGAGGACCGTCTTTTTCCCGACGTTTCGGATGTGGACGCGGATGGGGCCGGCGCTGTGCGCCGCGGTACAGGCGTTGAGGGCGTTTTCCAGAAGGTTCGCGAGAATGGCGACAAAGTCCACGTCGGCCACGTCGGACTGCGCGGGCGTATCCGCCTGCGCGGTGAACGCCACGCCCGCCGCCTTCGCCTTTTCGGCGTAGGAGCGCAGCAGCTCGTTGACCATGGGGTGCGGGCACCATGCGGGAAAGCTCTCGACGGCCTCCTGCTCCTGCTCAAGATAGCGCAGGATGCCGTCGGTGTCACCCGCGCGCGCCATGGCGGCGATGCAGGCGTCGTGATGCCGCTTGTCGTGGCGGATGCGGCGGCTCTCCCGCTCTGCCCGGCTGACAGTCTCCATGTAGCTCGCCAGGTACTCCAGCTTCTGCTTGACGAGCGCTTCTCTGGCATCTCTGCGCATATAAAAAATGTTGCCGATGCTCAAAACGCTGACCGCCGCGTAGGTGCATACCGTGGAGCAGAAAGCGAACAGGGTATCCGGCTCCACTCCGTCGTCCAACCGTATCCTTGACATGAGGGCTATGAACAGAAAAAAATAGATCGCGGAAACGGCGCTCAGGAGTTTCCAGCTCTGCTTCCGAAAGCCGCTGACCTCGCGGAGCAGCGGCCTGCCGTATTTCCGGTAGGCCAGCAGGATCGGCAGCGCCGTGACAATATGGAGCGCGGTGCGCACAAGGTATTTGACCGCCATCGGGCGGTCGGGCAAAAGAAAATAGCACAGGTAAAGGCCGCCGGACCAGGAGATGCAGCACACGCAGAAAAACGTGATGAGCAGATAGACCTTTTTCCAGAAGCCGTCCGCAGACACCGCAATGAAAACGGCGGAATAGCTGAGAAAACCGACCGTCAGCGACACCGGCAGCCGCAGCGGCGCCGGCAGCAGGCCGAAGCACAGGTACAGATCCAACAGAAGGATAAGTCCCTCCGCGCCCCATAGCAGCGCTGTCCTTTGCACGGACCAGCGTCGCTCCTGCATCAGCAGCCCGGCCGCCAGCAGCGCCGCGAAGATCGCCAGTCCCACATAGAGGATCGTTCCGATGTAGCGGGGGTCCGTCATCCGTTTTTGGCCTCCTCTAAGTAGAAATCAAAGTATGCCTGCTTAATTTGGGCGCGCAGCCGCCGCGGAACGGGAATGCGCTCGCCGCCGTCCATGATAAGGTCCGTGCCGGAGAAGCAGCGGACGTGTGCAAGGTTCACAACGTAGGAGGCTCCGCATGGGATCATGCCGCGCCGTCCCGCCAGACAGTCCTGCAGCTGGGCGGCAGTCAGCCGCGCCGTCAGCTTCCGGCCGGAGGCCAGAGAGAAGCTGCGCCGCTTGCCGTCGGTCTCGATGTACAGCACGTCCTCCAGCGCGATGCGGTGCAGCTCGCCCTCGCAGGGGAGCAGGAGCCATGTCCGCTCCTGCCGTAGGGCGATCACACGGTCCAGCGAGGCGTTGAGTTTTTCCTGCGTGTACGGCTTTTGAATGTAGTCCGCGGCGTGGAGCGCGAAGGCGTCCACCGCGTAATCCGAGCTGGTCGTCAGGAAAAGAATGTCCGTATTTTCGCTGCACCGGAGAATGTCCCGCGCCAGCTCCGTCCCCAGCATTCCGGGCATACAAATGTCCAGCAGGGCGATATCCGGACAGCCGGCCTTCTCGAAGGCGTCCAGCATCGCAAAGGCGGAGGAATAGACGGTCATCTCGATGCTGTGCTTCTGATGCGCGGCCGCGTAAACGCGGAGGTCCTCCGCGATCCGCTCGCGGTCCCCGGTGTCGTCGTCACAAATGGCTATTTTCAGCATCGTCCCGCCTCCTTTGCCGTGCTTTTCTGTATTATATACCGCCGCTTGCCGCTTCGCAAGCGGTCGGCTCCGCCGGATCCAGCTGTTCAGCGGCTTTCCGCGCGGCGTCCCGCGTGAGGTTCATTGTATCAGCCGGAAGAAAAATGCGCAAGCGAAACGCTTGCGCATTTTTGGCATTGTCGGTCATCCGTGGGTCGAGCCGCAGAAGGTCCTTGCGGAAATTAAAATCGAATAGGGCTCAACGATAAAGCCGGAGTGATCGGGAGCGACGGAAAGGCCGCGGCGTAAGCTATACCGTCGCCCGCGTACCGGCACGCGGACAGACGCCCGGCGCGAGAAAATCACCGCGCCGTCCAATGGTATGCGATCCGGGGCGAGCCGTCCCTGACATGGATGATCCCGCACTTCTTAAAGCCGCTCTTCTCGATCAGCCGCTGCATCGTCGTATTGTTGGCGTGGGTATCGACGCGGACATTGGGGGGAAAGAAGCTTGCAATGCTCGGCGGCGCATTGGAACAGCCCGTGGACCCGCCCGTCGCCGGCCAGCCGATGGATCGTGACGTAGGGCTCGTCGTTCAACCATTCGCCCTCCTCGATGTGTGCGTAGGTTGGCTCCGCGCCATCAAACAGGGCAAATACCCCGTGTATGCCGGTCTCATCGTATATCACCTTGCAGACCTTTTTTGAATGTCGGACCGGATCAGGTCCGCGCTCGGATAAAAGTGTCCCCATTGGGTGGGATTTCCCGACCGGATCATGTAGTCCTGCGCGTATTCGTATATTCTCCGAATCTCTCCGAGATCAGCTTCTGTCGCATTTCGCAGGCTGAGCATATGGTTTCCTCCGTTATGGCTTTCTCCGCGTCAGCCCAGCTTATCGCCGTTTTGGACCTTCTTGTCCGGTGTGACCAGCACGACGCCGCCCTCGCTGTATGTGCCGAGGACAAGGACCTCCGACACGAATATCCAGCTTCATGAAATCATCAAATGCTGCCATGCTGAGTACATCCTTTCCTTGCACGATTCCTTGCGCTCAGCATATCACAGCTCCGGACGGTTGGCAATGGGGCGCGGCGGCCTTTTTGAAAAGAATACGCGCCTGCGCGAAAGACCTAACCTTTGGTTAATGGTTTTCCGTTTTCATCCACCGTACAATGAAGGTACGGTGGAGTTTTTTATCCCCCGATACGCTGAAAAAAGGAGGACGCACGCTTGAACCGGAGATACCTGTCAGCCGTTGAACCACTGCCGGACCACATTCTGCGGGTCGAGTTCGTATCCGGCAGCCGCCTGCTTCTGGACATGAAGCCGTATCTCGACAAGACCCGCTTCCGCTCCCTTTCCGACCCACTGGTATGGAGCAGCGCCGTGACCAACGGCATCTTCGTCCGCTTCGGAAGCGTGGAGCTGAGCCACGACGAGCTCCTTTCCATGGCGGAGCAGGAGCATTGAAGCAAACGATCTGGATCAAAAAAGGAGAGAAAAACGATGAAGAATCGAAAAAGCTATTATTCCCTGCTGCTGGCGCTGGTGCTGTGCCTGTGCCTGACCGCCTGCGGCGGCAGCGGCGATACCATCGACGACGGCGGCGAGGACTACGGCAGCGATGAAGTCAGCGCGCCGGATTCCTTTGAGGGGATGGTCAAGGACTCCGAGCTGGCGACGAACTATGCCATGTACTGGGGCACCTGGGTCGACGCGGACAACAACAGCGAGCTGATCGTGGCGATGGCCGACAGCGGAGATGAGGTCCGCTTTGATCTGTATCAGGACGGGAGCATAGAGGCAAGCGGCTTTGTCCAGTTCTCGCAGGAGTACAGCGGCGATTATTTCTACAACGAGTTCGACGGCTGGGCCCACCACTGCTGGCTGGCCGACGACGGCACGCTGCAGATCGAAGGCTTCGGCGGCTTTGAGAAGGACACCTCCGCCGGCGACATGGACGCGTCGGACACGGGCGCTGCCGACAATGTTTCCGCGCTGGCGGGCATGTGGTATATGGACGGCGACGTGAATGCCGCGAGCTGGATCGAGCTCGACGGCTCCGGCATCTGGACGCTGTATGAGCGCTCGGCGGAGGGCGATTGGAGCGAGGTCGATTACGGTACGCTCCGCGCGAACGGAGACAGCCAATACGAGGCGGTATCCGACGCGTATGAGGACGTGAGCTACGACCTCTATCTGGCGGACGATAACGCGATGTACTGGGGCGGCGAGAACGACTATTACCAGAGGATCTGAGCGGCGGGGAGGGGAGCGAAGATGAAGATGCGGAAAAGATACCGGCCCTTCCTGCTGGCGCTGTGTCTCTGCCTGAGCCTGACCGCCTGCGGCGGTCCGGACGGAGACATCGCGGGCGGCGACTGGCGCACCACCGGCGTGGTCGATGCCTACGGCACGGTCGCGCGGGACGGGGAGGAGATCGGCGTGTGCGCCTGCCTCGGTCCCAAAGCGGTGTATCTCTATTACGACAATGAAAAGCACGAGCTGTTTGACACCGCCGTGCTTCCGACTGACGAGCTTGGCGATGAGGACTGGCAGTTCGGCGAGATGTCCCTCAGCGACTTCAGCGGAGACTACAACAGCGACCTGCGGCTCACGCTCTTTCACGAGGACATGAGCGAATCCTACATCGTGTGGGAGTGGGAAAAGGGTGCCGGCTATCTCTATCAGCCGTCCGACTCCTATTTCCGCGAGAGCCGCGTGGTCGATGAGCCGCCGGGGGATGACAGCCTGACGGAGCAGACGTGAAAGGAAGGCAGCTATGAAAACGAAAAAAGATAAATCCGAGCCGGTCGGCGTTGAGCGCATGACGGACGCGGAGCTGTCGAAGCAGTTGGGAAGCTATCAGAGGACGGAGAGCATCGGCATGTTGCTGGGCGTCTTACTGGTGATCGCCGGGTGCATCATGATGTTTGTATATCGCAACATCGCTGTAATCTGCATTCTGGTCTTTGCCGGCGTAGCGCTTTTTCTGCTGGTGGCAAAGCCCGCCCAAACGAAGAAAAAAGCCCTGATGCAGCAGCAGCTGGGCGGCTTCTTCCGCACGGAGCTGACAAAAGCCTTCGGCCCGGAGCCGGAGCCGGCCACGCTGCCCATCGACCGGGCGTACCTGAAGACGGCAAACCTGTCGACGGTCGCCTTTACGGAGTGTACCGTGACGGACTTCCACGAGGGCGAGCACAAGGGGCTGCGGTTCTCCGCGGCCAACGTGGAGCTGCGCCGCACCGTGGAGGAAAAGTCCGGCCCCGACAACGACAACTGGATGACCCGAACCGAGACGCTGTTCCGCGGCATCGTGGTCCGCTGCAAGGACATCTGCGATCCGGCGCTGGACATCGCCCTGAACGACCTGTTTCAAGAGCGAAAGAAGGACGACATCACCGACCCCGCCGCCTTCCGGAAGTACTTTGCCGCTCACACGGCGGATGGCCGGGAAGTAAACGATTTGGTCACGCCGCAGCTTCGTGACCTGGTACAGAAGCTGGAGGCATCCTCCGGCAGCGCCAAGCTGTGCGGCCTTATCCTCCGTGACGGCGAAATGACGCTGGCCCTGAACACCCGGTATGTGTTTGCGGGCGTTCCGGAGGAGCTGGATCTGCGGGACATCGACGGTATCCGCAAGTGGTTTACTGCCTCGCTGACCGGTATGGGCAATCTGCTGGATCTGATAACGGAAAGCCCTGCCCTGATGGGCGCGGCGGAATAAGGAGGACGATATGCCTCTTTGGTTGGCCGTTGTGCTGCTTTTGCTGGCGCTGGGCGGCATCGCGCTGAGCCGCAGATATCTGCGGCATGACCGCCCAGCACAGGCTTTGTGCATCGTGGTGTGCGCGCTGGTCGCGCTGGCCTGCGCGGTCTATATCGGCCTGACCGTCCTGCTCGTGGCGGCGGTGCGGGACCGTCCGCCCGCGCTCTGAAGACGGCATAAGGCATA
>OJNV01000357.1_pt1 | contig 29504 bp, 24 predicted proteins | sample 1597961 | NCBI WGS metagenome assembly OJNV01 (sample SAMN01915220, study PRJEB22387) | human gut metagenome | isolation source: stool | host: Homo sapiens | place: USA
CGCCCACGGACAGCACGATGTAGAACAGAGCCATAAAGGGCACCAGCTTTTCGCTGACACTGCCAATGCGCTTCACGCCGCCCAGCAGCACCAGCGCGCAGCGCAGGTATGTGTCGCCGTACATACCGCCCACCGTCTCCCGGATCATATCCATGCCGTAGTGGAAGGGCATGAAGGGATACAGGGTCTGGAACAGCTGCGGCAGCACGTGCACTGGGTACGAGCCGCCGGACCCGGCCACCTGAATGACCATGATAATGACCGACAGCGCCATGCCCACGTTGTCCAGGGCGTACACCAGCGCGTAGTTCATACTGGCGAAGTTCAGCGAGCACAGGCAGCAGGCCAGCACGAACAGCGCCGGCTCCGCCGTCTCCATCCCCACGAAGTACAGGCACCCGAAGGCCGTCACCAGCGCCTGGGCCATGGCCATCAGGAAGAAGGTGAGAAACCGCCCAAAGTAGCGCTCCGCCGCCCGGCACCCGGCAAACTCCGGCTGGGTCACCGGTACCTTCAGCATCACGGCGGTCAGCAGGCTGCCCACAAACAGCGCCAGCATGACGTAGTAGGGCGACATGGCCGCGCCGTAGTCCTTGATCTCATAGATGATCTCCGTGTTCAGCTGCACCGGCGAGCTGAGGTAGTCCGCCATGCTTTCGGCATCGCTGCTCTCCATCAGCTCCGTAAAGCGCTTGAAGGCTTCGCTCTCCGTTACCCGGCGCACATCGTCCTCGATATCCGCCAGATACGTCTCCACCGTGTTGGCCAGGGTGATGCCCGCGTCCAGCGTAGGCTGTACGGTGGTCATGGCATCGGCGTAGCTGTCCAGCGTGCCGGACACCTCCCCCAGGCTGCCGCCCACGGCCCCCAGCAGCTGCTGGACGGACCGCAGCGTGGTCTGGGCCTGTGCCCCGGTGGTGTGCAGGTATTCGTTGACCTCCTTATTGGTCTGCACCGCCGCAGCCAGCAGCTCCTGCCGCACCTGATGCAGCATATCCAGCACCGGTCCCTGCAGGGCCGACGGCTCCAGCGTATCCACCAGCGCGTCCAGCGCCTGCAGATCGGCGATGGCCGTCTCCAGCTGCGCCTTCAGGGCCTCGTCCTCGGCAGCCGCCAGCTGGTCCTCCAGCGCGGCGATGGCCGCCTGTATCTTCCGGTGCAGGTCCGCCTTCAGCGCTTCGTCGGCGGCAGAGGTATCCATACTCCGCAGGGCATCCTCGATGTCGCCCAGTACCTTATCCGTGTTGTTCAGCACCGTCAGCAGGTCGCTGTACGCCGTGTCCGCCGCGCTCAGGCCCGTGCTGATAAGCTGCACCGTGCTGCCCGCCGCCGCATCAGCGTCCTCCACCGTTCCCCGTGCGTCCGCGATGGTCACGGACGCCGCGGTCAGCAGCCCGTCCGCCCCGTTCATCACGTCCTTCAGCGACAGCAGCACCTTCTGCAGCTGCGCCATCTCCTGCCGCGCACCGGTCAGCTTATCCATAATGCCGTCCGCCAGCGCCTCCGAATCCAGCCCCATGGCCTTGAACACGGAACCCGCCGTGGTCAGCGCCTCAGCAGCCTTGCCGATGACCGTGGTGTTGATCTGCTCCTGCACGGCGGTCTTGGCCTTGCTGGTGATCTTGGGGGCGATGGCGTTCTTCTTCTCGTTCTCGTAATACTGTATCTGCGGGTGGCGCAGGTCGCCGGACAGGATGCTCACAAAATCCTCGGTAAATTCCTCCGGCACGATCAACGCCGCGTAGTAGTCGCCGGACTCCACCCCGTCCAGGGCCTCCGCCCGGCTGTCCACGAACACCCAGCCCATCTGGTCGTTGCTCTCCAGTCCCTGCAGCACCAGCGCGCCGATGTTCACCTCCAGGCCCAGCACCTCACAGCCCGCGTCCTCGCTGGCCACTGCCACGCTGATGCGGCTGGTGGACGCCGTGCCGTAGGGATCCCAGTTGGACAGGATGTTGAACCAGGCGTACAGACACGGCACCAGGCACAACCCCAGCAGCACCACCACCGCCACCACACTGGCCGTCAGCCGCCGCCAGTCGGCGCGAAAGATTTTCCAGATGTTCTTCATCGGTCCACCTGCCCTTCCCGGCCCTCCGCCGCACCGCGCCGCAGGTCATCGGACAGCCCCTGTATCGCCCGGGTCAGCGCGTCCAGATCGGACGCCAGCTTCTCCGGGTCGTCCAGCAGCCGTTCCAGCACCCGCGCGCCGCTGTATACCGGCGCGGCAGGCGTCGGCGCGCTGTCTGCCTGCGGCGCTCCGCCGTGCACCTCCCGCAGTATCTCGTCCACGGAATATGCCTCCGGCTCCGGCGCTGCCGGTGCCTTTGTGACCGGCGTCTCCGGCACAGGCTCCGCGGATATGTCCTCCGCTGCCGCAGCCGTCTCCTCCGGCACAGGTGCCGCTTCCGCCGCCGTTGCCTCCGTCTCCGGCGTCTCCTGTTCCTCCCGGGTGCCGTGGCGCAGCAGCAGACCCATCCGTGGCACCTTGGGCAGCTCCGGCAGCTCCAGCAGTGTGCCCAGGCTCTCCTGCTCCATCTGGGTGATGTTCTCCAGCTTCTTTTGCAGCTCATAGTCCGCGTACTCCACGGCGATCAGATATGCCGCCACTGCGAACATGGACAGTATCCACAGCATCAGGGTGAACACCTTGTTCCCCCCCGCCAGAAACATCAGCAGCATCAATCCCAGCGTCACCGCCAGCAGCATCCGCATACCGACGCGTATCCGCCGCCGGTTGTTCCGGTGCAGGGTGCTGACCTCCTCCAGCAGGCGGTCATACAACTCCTGATAGTCCCGTTCTCTTGTCATCGGTCAACACCTCCTTTCACAGCAGCTCCGTCTCCTCCAGCTTCTCCTCCATAAAGTGGTTCAGTCCCATGAAGGGCCGCCGCACCAGCAGGCCGATCAGCAGCGCCGCCGCGGCGAACAGCAGCAGGAAACCGATCTGCTGCCAGTAGTAATTCCCATACATCCCGCAGATGCACTCGCGCATGGCGTCGATGGCGTAGGGGAAGGGGAAGAAGCGATAGATCTTCTGGTAAATGGCCGGCAGCAGCTCGATGGGGAACGTGCCGGAGGAGCCTGCGATCTGCATGACCATGATGACCACCACGATGGCCTTGCCCACATCGCCGAAGGACAGCGCCAGCGAGTAGATCAGCAGGCTGAAGGTAAAGGCCGTCAGCGCGCCCGTGAGATACAGCATCCCCGGGTGCAGGCACTGGACCTTCAGTATGTACAGGTCGCCGGTAACGATGACCGCCGCCTGTATCTGGCTCAGCACGAAAAAGAACAGGTACCGCCCGAAGTACAGCTCCGCCGGCTTCGGGTCGATCAGGCCCTCCGTCCGGGCGTGTATCTTGATGAGGGACGACAATATCACGCCGCCCACCCAGATGGCCAGCACCGTGTAGAACGGCGTCATGGCCGAGCCGTAGTTGGCGATGGGATACACCGCGTTCACGCTGGTCTGCACCATTTCCGGGAAATACTGGCCGTACACCGCCGGGTCGCCGCCCAGGATATTCACCAGCGTATCCATGTATTCATCTGTGGTCAGCCCCTCCAGGTCGTCTATGGTGCTCTCCAGCGAGGTCAGCAGCTTCTCCGTAGCCGGCCGCAGCAGCGCCATGGTGTCGCCCACAGCGTCAGCGGTCTCCGCCAGCGCGGTCTTCATGGCCTTGGCGTCTCCAGCCAGCGCAGCCATGCCCTCCATGGTGTCCGCCACCTGACCGGCCACGGTGTCCAGTTCCTTTTGCAGCGCCTTTGAAGTCACGGGGATCCTGTCCACCATCGTCCGGATGGACTTCACCAACGCATCGCAGTCCGCCAGCAGGTCGGCAGAATCCGGACTCTCCGCCAGTGCCCGCAGCTGCTTTGCCGTCTTGCGGCACTCCGCCGCCGTCTGCTGCGCCGCCTCCGCCTGGGTCTTGCCCGCCTCCGAGCCGGAGTCCTCCAGTCCCGCCGCCCACGTTTCCAGCGTGTCCGCCGCCTTTTCCAGCTGCGCCGCCGCATCTCGCAGCTGCTGCTGTGCCGACGGCAACTCCGGCGCGTTCCCAATGGCGCTGTTCAGCCGGTCCAGCGCCCGTTCCACCCGGGCCAGAGCCGTATTCAGCTGCATCTGTATCTCCGCCGCCGTCTGCTGCAGCTGTGCGCCGTCCGGCAGGTTCTTGTTGATATTGGCCACGGCCGCCTCCAGCGCCGCCGCGCTGCTCTCCGACACGCCGCTGCCGCCCGCCGCCTCAAAGGCATCCATCATCCGCCCGCAGGCGTGCAGCAGGTCCTGGGCCTGGTACAGCACGCCCTTCACAGCGGCCTCCGGATCGTCGGCGGTCAGGTCCGCCGCCAGCAGATTGCTCTGCTCCATGATGCCGTCGATGACCACCTCCAGATAGTTTTCACTGATGGAGCGCTTCAGCGTCTCCACCGCCGTGTCGGTGATCTTGGTGGCCACGGCGTTCTTCTTGGCGTTTTCGTAGTAGGTGATGGCCGGCTTACCGGTCCAGTCCGTCAGCATCCGGTACATATTCCGGCTGAACTGCTTGTCGATGACCACCGCCGCGTAGTAGTCGCCGGACTCCACGCCGCCCTTGGCCTCCTCCTCGGTGTCCACGATGACCCAGTTGATGGACGTAGCCTCCCGCAGGTCGGCCACCACGTCGTCGCCCTTGTTCTCGTAGGTGCCGTCCGCGTCGGTATAGCCCTCGTCCAGCGACGCCACCGCGATGGATATCCCCCCGGTGTTGCCGTAGGGGTCCCAGTTGGAGTAGATATTCAGCCAGGCGTACAGGCTGGGCAGCAGGGCGATGGCGACCACCACCACACAGGCGAAAAAGCACTTGCTCAGCGTCCGTATATCGGTTTTGAACACCGTCCAGATATTACGCATACTGCCTCCTTACGCGCGGCACGCCGCGCTGTATATAAAGCTGTCGTTAACAATAGTGTATCAGTATGTATTATACAGAAAGCCGCCATGATTTGTCCACGCAAAACCCGTTTTTTGCCCAAAAATACAGAAAAGAGACGGCTCCCGCCGTCTCTTTCGTTCTACTCTTTTTCTGTATCCTCCGCCACGATGCGGTAGTAGGTATTCCCCGTCAGCTTGTACACGATGGCATACAGCACCGCGAACACCGCAAAGCTCACCGCCGTTGTGCCGATCAGCAGCCCCCTGTTGTCCAGATTGAACAGGATCAGCAGCTTGTGGATGAACGGGAAGGCGAAGCATAGGTGCACGCCCGCCAGCACCAGCGGCAGATAGAACACCGTCAGCAGCTGGCTGTTGATGCTGCGGCGGATGTCCACCTTGGTCATGCCCACCTTCTGCATGATGTCGAACCGGCTCTGATCCTCATAGCCCTCGGAGAGCTGCTTATAGTACAGGATAGCCACCGCCGCGAAGATGAACACGATACTCAGCATGATGCCCAGGAAGAACAATCCGCCGTACATGCCGTAGAAGTCTGCCCGGTTGGCGGCCTTGGACTCCACGCTGACGCCCACGCCCCAGTCACTGCTGACGCCCGCCAGATAGCCGTTCAGCGCGTCCTCCAGATTGGGCGTTGTGCCATCGATGTTCCCCTGCTGGTTTTCCGGCAGATCAGTGTCGAAGGCGTAGTGCCACGTGGCCGTGAGATACCAGCCGTATTTCTCGCTCAGTCCGTCCTCCAGCTCCTGCACGAACTGTGTGAAGTGCGGTATGACCACCATAAGGGTCGGGGTGATATCCGCCATGAAGGGGCCGCTCAGCGGCGGAATGTCCCGATCCATGACCCGGAACGTCCATTCCCCGTCGACGGTCAGGGTGTCGTAAGGGAAATCCGTCCGCAGAGCCGCCACATACACCTGCCCGTCGTTCAGCGTCAGGCTCTGCCCCGTGGCGGCGTTGTAATCCTCCAGCGGCAGGAAATGCAGCTGCGTCACACGGGTGCTGTCCGCTGCGGACGCACCGGCGTTGCCCAACCGCAGATCCCCGCCGTCCGGCAGACCGCTGACGCTGATCTCACGGTATGTCGCCACATTACTGGTCTGCCCGCCGAAGTTGAAAACGGTGCTCTCCACACCCTGACGCAGCTGCTCCGCCTCCGCCTCGTCCAGCGGATGATCGCTTCTGCCGTATACCGCCACGTCCATGTCGCGGGGATACCGGGCATTCACCGCGTCCTCCTGCCCCACATACAGGCAGGTGGTGGATGAGATCATCACCAGCACCATGGTGGCCAGGATGCACACCGAAGCCAGCCCCGCGCCGTTGCGCTTCATGCGGTAGGCCATGGAGGACACGGACACGAAGTGCTGGGGCCGGTAGTAGTATTTTTTGTTCCTTTGCAAGCCGCGGCACAGCGTCACCGACCCGCTGATAAACAGCAGATACGTGGCCGCGATCACCATGAGCACCGCCGCAAAGAACCACAGCAGCGCCGCCAGTGGTTCCTTGATAGACACCGCCAGCCAGTAGGCCCCGGCCAGCAGCACCGCCCCCGCCGCCGTCAGCACCCACTGCGCCTTGGGCGGCTTCTCGCCCACGCTCTCGCTGCGCAGCAGCCCCACCGCGCTGACGCCGTGCAGCTGCCGCAGCCCGTTCAGCAATATCAGCGTGTGGATGGCCGCAAACAGCGCCGCCGCAGCCAGCAGAGACGATACGGACACCGTCAGGGTATAGGTCACGGGCACCTGCAAAAGCCGCACCATACCCAACTCCGCCAGCTTATACAGTACCATGCCCAGAAGCAGTCCCGTCCCCGTGGTCAGGCCATAGGTGATGACCGTCTCCCACAGCAGAATGCGGGCGATGTTGCCCTTGCCCATACCCAGCACATTGTACAGGCCAAACTCCCTCTCCCGGCGGCGAATGAGGAACGAGTGGGTATAGAACAAAAATATCAGCGCAAACACGGCGATGACCACCGTGCCCAGCCGCAGTATGATGGCGCTGCTGCCGCCGCCGGACATGTGCTCCAGCACCGGCGAGCCGGACAGCCCCATCAGGATGTAGAACATCAGCACCATCCCGGCGCAGCTCAGCAGGTACGGCAGGTACAGCCGCCTGTTTTTTCTCATGCCCGTCCAGGCCAGCCGGGCGTATAATGTCTTTTCCCTCATGCCGGTTCACCGCCCGACTGCAGCATGGTCAGCGTGTCGGAGATGCGCTGATAGAACCTGGTGTCGTCGTCCTCGCCCCGGTACAGCTGGTGGAACACCTGGCCGTCCTTGATGAACAGCACCCGGCCCGCCCGGCTGGCGGCCTTCACGGAGTGTGTCACCATCAGTATGGTCTGCCCTGCCCGGTTGATGGCGGCGAACAGCCGCAGCAGCTCGTCGGTGGAGCCGCTGTCCAGTGCGCCGGTAGGCTCATCCGCCAGCAGCAGCTTTGGCTCGGTGATGATGGCCCGGGCCACCGCCGCCCGCTGCTTCTGCCCGCCGGAGACCTCATAGGGATACTTCTTCAAAAGCTCCGTCAGTCCCAGCTCCCGGGCGACAGGCAGCAGCCGTGCCCGCATATCCTCGTAGGTCCTCCCCATCAGCACCAGCGGCAGATAGATGTTGTCCTCCAGCGTGAACGTATCCAGCAGGTTGAACTCCTGGAACACGAACCCCAGGTTGTCACGGCGGAAGGCCGCCGCGTCCCTCTCCCGTATCTTGCCCAGCTCATGGCCGTCCAGCCGCACCGTACCCGCCGTGGGCTCGTCCAGCGCCGCCAGAATGTTCAACAGCGTGGTCTTGCCGCTGCCGGACTCACCCATGATAGCGACATACTCGCCCTGCTCCACGGTGAAGCTGACATTCCGCAGCGCCTCTACACGGCTGCCGCCCAGCCGCGAGGTGTATACCTTCCGCAGCCCGCTTACTTCCAGAATACTCATAGTCACTCGACCTCCTTATCAACAAGGCCATTATAGTGCGCCGCGCCCCGCCAATCCATCGGTTTGCCTTACCAAAAACGAACAACTCTGTCACCTTTCACTCCGGCAGGAAATCGCCGCGGCCCAGTGTCAGATACACCGTGGTGCCCGCACCGGGCGCGGACTCGATCCGTATCTCATGCCGCAGATTGCGGCATATCCGCCGGCACAGGTACAGCCCGATGCCGCTGGACCGGCGGTCCAGCCGCCCGTTCTGCCCGGTATAGCCCATGTCAAATACCCGGGGCAGGTCCTCCGGCGCGATGCCCATACCGCTGTCCCGGATGCACAGATCGTCCCCCTCCCGGTAGATCCTGACGGTCCCGTCCTGCCCGGTGTACTTCAGGGCATTGCTCAGCAGCTGCTCCACCACAAAGGTCAGCCACTTGCCGTCCGTCACCGTCTCCCATTCCACCGGCGTGTAATCCAGCGCGATGCGCCGGTCAATGAACTCCCCGGCGAACCGCCGCACAGCGGCGCGCACCACATCATCCACGGCGCACGTTCGTATCACGTAGTCGCTGCCGCCCTCCTCCAGCCGCAGATAGGTCAGTGCCATATCCACATACTGCTCCACCCGGCCCAGCTCCGTCATCAGCCGTCGGGCGGCCGGGGTGTCCTCACCCTGCAGGGTCAGGCGCATAGCGGCGATGGGCGTCTTGATCTGGTGCACCCATGCGGTGTAATAGGCCGTCATATCCTCCCACCGGGCGGCGCGCGCCGTCTCCTGCCGGCACAGCTCCCGCCGCAGCGTTTCCACCACGGCGGCGCAGTCCGCCCCCTCCACGGTGGTCATGGCCGGCAGGTCCAGCAGCACCGCCTCGCCCGCCTCCCGCAGACGTTTCAGCGTCCTGTGCCGCCGTGCCGCGCGGCCGTAATCCCACACCGCAAGGCACGCCCCCAGCAGAACGCACAGCCCTGCCGGATAGCCCACCGCCGCCAGCGGCAGGCCGTACAGGGCAAAGGACACGGCAAACACCCCGACAAACAGCAGAAATGCCGCCAGCGTCAGCCGACGCTCCTTCAGATATGCTTTGAGCATCTCCATATCTCTCACTCCACGATGTACCCCACCCCGTGCCGGGTGGCGATAAAGTCCACAAGCCCCACGCCCGCCAGCTTCCGCCGCAGGCGGTTCACATTGACGGTCAGCGTGTTCTCATCCACAAAGCTGTCCGTCTCCCATAGCCGCTGCATCAGCTTCTCCCGGCTGACCACCTTCCCGGCGCTCTCCATCAGGCAGGACAGGATACAGTACTCGTTCTTGGTCAGCTCCACCGTCTGCCCCTGATAGGTCAGCTTCTGGTCATCGGCGGACAGCTGTGCGCCCCGTCTCTCCCGCAGCACCGCCGGCGCCGCCATGTCATAGCTGCGCCGCAGCATGGCCTGTACCTTGGCCATCAGCACACCGCCGTCAAAGGGCTTGGCGATAAAATCGTCCGCGCCGAAGTTCATGGCCATGATGACGTTCATGTTATCACCGGCCGAGGACAAAAACAGGATGGGCGCACTGGTCTGCTTCCGCAGCTCCCGGCACCAGTGATAGCCGTCAAAGCACGGCAGGGCGATATCCAATATAATGAGGTGCGGCTGAAACTCCGCCGCCTCCGCCGTCACCGCCCGAAAGTCCCGGACGCACCGGACCTCCAGTCCCCAGCTCTCCGCCAGATGCGCCACCGCCTGGGCGATGGTCCTGTCGTCCTCCACAATAAATATACGGTACATACGCTCACATCCTTTACGCTCTTCATTATACCCTCCCTCGCCTCTGTCCCGCAAGCCCTCTTACTCTTTCAATATTGTCACATTCGCTTACCGGATTTTTTCAAAAACAGGGTTGACAAATCCGCGCCGCCGTGTTATAACTGTACCAACCTACCGAGTTGGTAGTTGTATTTCAGAAATGAGGCGATCACATGACCCGCACTCTTGTTCTCCTGACCGGACGATGTTGACTCCTTTTCCTTTCATTCCACACAACAACATCTGACTATAAACGATAAAGGAGATAAACACTATGTCTAACATTTACACTTCCGGTGACCAGCTGATCGGCAAGACTCCCCTGCTGGAGCTGACCCATATCGAAAAGGCCCATGACCTCAAGGCGAAGATCGTCGCCAAGCTGGAGTACTTCAACCCCGCCGGCAGCGTCAAGGACCGCATCGCCAAGGCCATGATCGACGACGCCGAGGCCAAGGGCCTGCTGAAGCCTGGCTCCGTCATCATTGAACCCACCTCCGGCAACACCGGTATCGGCCTGGCCTCCGTGGCCGCCGCCCGGGGCTACCGCATCATCATCGTCATGCCCGAGACCATGTCCGTGGAGCGCCGCCAGCTGATGAAGGCCTACGGCGCGGAGCTGGTGCTCACCGAGGGTGCCAAGGGCATGAAGGGCGCCATCGCCAAGGCCGACGAGCTGGCCAAGGAGATCCCCAACAGCTTCGTGGCAGGCCAGTTCGTGAATCCCGCCAACCCCAAGGCCCACTACGAGACCACCGGCCCCGAGATCTGGGCCGACACCGACGGCAAGGTGGACTTCTTCGTGGCCGGCGTGGGCACCGGCGGTACCATCACCGGCACCGGTAAGTTCCTGAAGGAAAAGAACCCCGCCGTCAAGGTAGTCGCCGTGGAGCCCAAGACCTCCGCCGTGCTGTCCACCGGCATCGCCGGCTCCCACAAGATCCAGGGCATCGGCGCGGGCTTCGTCCCCGATGTGCTGGACACCAAGATCTATGACGAGATCATCCCTGTGGACAACGATGACGCCTTTGCCGTAGGCAGGGAAATGGGTCACCGCGAGGGCGTGCTGGTGGGTATCTCCTCCGGCGCGGCACTGTGGGCCGCCATCGAGCTGGCCAAGCGTCCGGAGAACGCCGGCAAGACCATCGTGGTCCTGCTGCCCGACACCGGCGACCGCTATCTCTCCACCCCGCTGTTTGCGGACTGATACTGCGTTTTTCTTCCTTCCATTTTCTCCTCACAAACATGACGAACGGACCTCTTTCGAGGTCCGTTCGTCTTTTCTTCTGTTTCTTTCCACTTTCTTTCTATTCTCCTTCTATTTTCTTTCTACATTTTTTCTACTTTTTTGAAACGTTTTTTGCTCCGCAGGTGTATGATAGATGAAAGGCCTTTCACCTCAACAAAAGGAGAACCCCTATGACGGACGAACAGTTCACCCCGCTGGCGGAGCGGTATATGGACACGGTGTTCCGGGTGGCGTACAGCTATCTGCGCTGCCGGGACGACGCCGACGATGTGACCCAGGACGTGCTGATACAGCTGTACAAGCAGGAAAAGGCGTTCGAAAGCGACGCCCATGTAAAGAATTGGCTCATTCGCGTCACGGTCAACCGCTGCAAGAACGTGCTCCGCGCCCCGTGGCACAAGGCGGAGGACATTGCCGACTATGAGAACACCCTGGTGTTCGAGCAGCCTCAGTACCGGGAGTTGTTCGACGCGGTGATGTCGCTGGACAGGCGGTACCGCCTGCCGGTGCTGCTGTACTACTACGAGGGCTACCGCCAGAGGGAGATCGCCGGACTGCTGGGCATACCGGAGGAAACGGTGCGCACCCGGCTCGCCCGCGCCAGAGACAAGCTGAAACACATTTTATCGGAGGTGCCGCAGTATGCATGACAGAGAATTATTTGAAAAAGCCTTTTCCCCGCTGCACGCCTCCCCGGACACACTGACGGAGGTTAGAAAGACCATGCGAAACGAGAAAAAAACACGCCGGGCACTGGGCAAGGGTGCCGTGATCGCCATTGCCGCCGCGCTGACGCTGACCGTCGCCGTGGCCAGCGGTATTGTGACCCTTATCAAGGCAGATGTATCCCCCGCCGACAAGGTGGACGACGCCACCCACCGCGCCTTCACCGATGACATCGACGCTGCCGCCCCTGTGGTGGACGACGGCAAGGGCGGCCTTGTCCCTGTCCCGGATATGGAGCGCATCCCCGGTGACGTCCAGACCACCCAGCGTCTGGTGGGCCAGTACCTCAGCAAGCTGGACGCAGAGATGACCGTGGACAGCAATACCATCAAACTGGGTACCTTCCTGATCGATGAGAACGGCCTCGGCCTGCTGACCTACTCGGTGGAGAATCCGGACGGCGTCGGCTACACAGACGTGGGCTACGGCGAGGGCATCGACCTGCCCCTCCAGCCCACCCTGCACTTCCGCAGCCCCGACGAGGGCAATGCCCTGTTCGCCAAGTGCTACGTGGACAAGGAGACCAGCACCGACACCTGCCTGAATGTGGTGCTGTACTTCGCCGCCGGCACGTCCTTCCGGCAGGGCGACCTGCTGTACGTCACCATGCAGGACGAACTGGGGCAGCCCTACTCCATCGCCGTGCAGCCCCGCACCTACGTGCCCGTCGCCACCCTGACCTCCGGCAGCGAGACCCTGACCCTCTCCCCGCTGGGCATGAGCATCCGCAATGCCCATCCCGACCGTGAGCCCCTTGTGGACGAGCTGACCCTCCGCTATCAGGACGGCAGCGAGTTCACCGTGGAGAGCAGCAGCCGCAGCCTGATGAACTGGGTGGTGGGCTGTATGCGCGGCAGCGACGATGTCCCCTTTGCCGACAACACCTATGTGTTCGACCGTCTAGTGGATGTGGACGCCGTGAGCTCCGTCACGTTAGAAGGGCACCAGCACACCGATGGCGCCGCTGACGACACTTTCACCCTCACCTATCAGCCCTGACCGCGAAACGCAAAAAAAGAGACCGCCCCGCGGTCTCTTTTTTTGCTCATATCACATAATTGTCCCCGGCTGGGGCGTTCATCAGATCCGCCAGCGTGATGTGGGTGAAGTAGTCCCGCGTCAGCTTGTAGTATCCCTGCCACACGCCCAGCGTCCGGCACTCTCCGGCCCGCTGGCACACCGGCGCGTCCGGCTGCAGGCAGGTGACCGGTGCCAGATCGCCCTCCGCCAGCTCCAGTATCTCCCAGAGGGTGTAGTCCTCCGGCTCCCGCGTCAGGCGGTAGCCGCCGCCGATGCCGTGGACGCTCTCCACCAGGCCGGCGGACTTCAGCGCAGGCATGAGCCGCTCGATGTATTTCAGGGAGATGTCCTGCCGGGCGGCCACCTCCTTCATGGGTATAAAGTCCCCGCTGCGGTGCTCCGCCAGATCCAGCAGAACGCGGATGGAATAGCGACCTTTCGTGGAGATCATAGTCCGCCCTCCTGTCAGAAAATACACGGGCCATAAGATGACCCGTGTATAGTATACCACCAATCCCGTAGGTTAGGCAAGTTTAATTTTTCTTTGCGTGCCGATATGCCTGTATGCCCCACACCAGCCAGGCCGCTACCACCGCCGCCAGGACGATCCAACGCACCGTCTCCAAGGGCCAGGCCACCGCGGACAGGTCTGCATAGCGGCTGATCATAACGCTTTCCGCCGTACTGACCGTGGCCACATAGGCAGCGGCCGGCTTCCAGCACACCAGGATCCGCACGATCTCCACGGCAAAGAGCAGTCCGCAGCCGCCATACAGTGCAAAACGGAATCCCCTATCCCGCACCAGCGGCTCTTTCAGCACCGCGCCGCCGATTACCAGCGCCGCCGCCAGCAGCAGCGGCAGCAGCAGCCATACCGCCTCCTGCCGCACAGTCAGCGCTGCCCAGGAAAACTGCCGCACCACACCGCCGTGCAGCGCATAGGCGGACACCAGTAGGCGCCACACCCCCAGCAGCTGTATGGCCGCGAACAGCCACAGGGCGCACAGCGGTATCAGCAGCAGGATGCGGCGGCGCAGCGTCTCTCGGCTGCGGCACACGCCCCAGCCCAGCCACAGGCACAGGGGCGACGCCAGCAGGCACAGCCATGACCAGTTGTTATAAGGGAATGCCACCCACACTGCCAACGCCATTACTGCCAGACTGTACCCGATGCGGAAGCGCAGGCTTCCCCGGCGCTCCAGATAGGCCTCCACCTCCGCCGGTGTATCGGCACAGGCTCGGGGGCGCGTCTCACCGGCCAGGATGTCGTCCGCCGTCACGCCGTACAGCGCCGCCAGCGCCGGCAGCGCGGCAATGTCCGGCAGCCCCGCGCCGGACTCCCATTTGCTGACAGTTTTGTTGGACACCCCTAATATATCCGCCACCTGCTGCTGTGTCATGTCCCGCCCCCTGCGGAGTGATGCCAGATAGGTGCCTGTCTTTTCCATATCCATTGTCGCGGCCTCCTTTTTTCTTGTTGTACCCAGTATAGCATACGGCGGATTTTTGTCCATCCCCCACCCGCTGACTTTGTCTACGGAGCGTAGACAAGGCTGTTTCCACGGAAAAGTGCCCCGTTCTCCGATTTTTTTCTTGACACGGACGGTGGCCTATGGTAATATGTACAAGCTGACGATTTGAGTGGAGGGCGCACGCGGGTGTAGCACAATGGCCAGGGCACCAGCCTTCCAAGCTGGGGATGCGGGTTCGATTCCCGTCACCCGCTCCAACTTGACAGATACGCGCCAGTAGCTCAGTTGGATAGAGCAACTGCCTTCTAAGCAGTAGGCCAGGGGTTCGAGTCCCTTCTGGCGTGCCATTTCCCCTTACGGGCGTCAGCGCTTCCCGTGCGGATGTATATGGTGGGTGTAGCTCAGTTGGTTAGAGCACCGGATTGTGGTTCCGGGTGTCGAGGGTTCGAGTCCCTTTACCCACCCCACAAAAAGAAATGAGGGATCGGGAGTGTCCCGGTCCCTCATCCCTTTCCACACAGGGGTGTCGCCAAGTGGTAAGGCAAGGGACTTTGACTCCCTCATCCGCTGGTTCGAGTCCAGCCATCCCTGCCAGCTCTTTCCGGACGACACCGTCCTTACGATAACTGCATACGCTTCGTTAGCTCAGTAGGTAGAGCACCTGCCTTTTAAGCAGGGTGTCCGGGGTTCGAATCCCCGACGAGGCACCAAAAGAGGAAGACACCTTTTGGTATCTTCCTCTTTTGCTGTCTTGCCTTCGGGAAGTCGAAGCTTATACCTCCTTCCCGCAGAAAGCGCCGCGGGGCTATTTTCTCTCCGCCGCCAGCTTCAGCAGGGTCTCTTTATCGTTAGGCGTTCCGTCCAGCACGGCGTTCAGCAGATACTGCAGCGCATCACCGACCTCTCGCCCCCGCAGCCCCAGCGCCATCAGGTCGCCGCCCTTCACCGTCAGGTCCTTCAGTGAAAAGCACTGCCGCTTCGCCAGCAGCGTGTTCAGAAGATCCTCCGCCTGCTGTATATCCGCCAGACGGCAGCGATCCTCCGGGCTTTGGGCGGCGTTGTCGGCCCGCTTCACCTCCAGCAGCTGCCGAAACGTCTCCTCTCCCAGCTGCGACACGGCGCGGGCAATAGCCTTCTCCGTCCGGGCAATATCCCGGTCGTGCCAGCGCGCCAGTGTCACGATGCGTTCGGCCGTGCGGTTGTCCATCCGCAGGCGGCGGCAGATATCCGCCGCCAGGTCCGCCGAGATGGCCGGGTGACCATAAAAATGCCCCACGCCCTGCTCATCCCGGGTAAAGCACGCCGGCTTGCCGATATCATGGAGCAGCATAGTCCAGCGCAGGACCACCTCCGCCGGGACGGCGGCCACTGCGTGGGCGCTGTGCCCCCACACGTCGTAGATATGATGGCGATTGTGCTGCTCGAAGCCCACGCAGGGCGCGATCTCCGGCAGGAACATCGCCAGCACGTCCGGCCAGTTCAGCAGCACCGGCAGCACGTGACTGCCGCACAGCAGTTTATCCATCTCTGTCAGGATACGCTCCGGCGCGATACAGCGCAGCAGCGGCGCCTTCACCCGCAGCGCCGCATCAGTCCGCGGCTCGACCGAAAATCCCAATACGGCGGCGAACCGCAGCGTCCGCAGGATACGCAGCGCATCCTCCTCAAAGCGTCGTTCCGGCTCTCCCACACACCGCAGGATACCCGCCTCCAGGTCCTCCCGCCCGCCATACAGATCGGTGATATGGCCGCGCAGGTCCATCGCCATGGCGTTCACCGTCAGGTCACGGCGGCAGAGATCCTCCTCCAGCCTGTCGGAGAAAAACACCTGATCCGGCCGGCGATGGTCCGTATAGGTCCCGTCCGCCCGGAAGGTAGTCACTTCAATGTGCATCTCCCCCGCCCGGACCGTGACCGTCCCGTGCTTCAGCCCGGTTGGGATGGCATAGCCGTCAAACAGTGTAAGCACCTGCTCCGGCCGCGCGGCGGTGGTCACGTCCCAATCTCCCGGTGTGCGGCCCAGCAGCGTGTCCCGCACGCAGCCGCCCACGGCATAGGCGGCGAAGCCCGCATCCTCCAGCCGCTCCAACACATATCGCACCGCCTGCGGCAGCATGGCTTCGCCTCCCCTCACGTTTTTTCATCCTCCGCCGCCAAATACCGGCAAAAAAGCCGGTTGCATGGGCGGAAACGTTGTATTATAATAGTACAGTAATTTTTCTGTTCCTGTCAAGGAGGCAGCAAATATGTTTCATCCTACTGAGGACTTTCACAAGTATATCCACCCCGGCAAGCGCGTACACCTTGCCGGCATCGGCGGCGTGAGTATGTGCGCGCTGGCGGAGGTATTGCAGGGCATGGGCGTGACGGTGCAGGGCTCGGACATGAGCGAGAGCGACACGGTGAAGCACCTGCGCTCTGTGGGGATCCCCGTGGCCATCGGCCACTCGGCGGAGAACCTGAAAAACTGCGACGCGGTCATCCGCACCGCCGCCATTCACGACAGCAATCCCGAGATCGCCGGCGCCGTGGCCCGGGGCATCCCGGTCTATGAGCGCGCCCAGGCCTGGGGCGCCATCATGCAGGGCTATCGCAACGCCCTGTGCGTCTCCGGCACCCACGGGAAGACCACCACCACCTCCATGGCCACCCACATCTTCATGGCGGCCCAGGCAGACCCCACGGTGATGATCGGCGGCACGCTGCCGCTGCTGCACTCCGGCTATCGTGTGGGCAGGGGCGACACCATCATTCTGGAGAGCTGTGAGTACTGCAATTCCTTCCTGAACTTCTTTCCCACCGTGGCAGTGATCCTTAACGTCCACGCCGATCATCTGGACTTCTTCAAGGACCTGGCCGATATCGAGCACTCCTTCCACGACTTTGCCGCTCTGGTGCCGGAGCGCGGCTTTATCATCGCCAACGCCGATGATGAGGGCGCCCGCGAGGCCGTCAAGGGCCTGACACATCCGGTGTTCACCTTCAGTGTCAAAGACCGCAGCGCCGACTGCTATGCCGACAACGTCTCCTTCTTTGACGGCTACGGCGACTTCGACGTGGTCATCAACGGCCTGACCTACGCCCATGTGTCCCTGCACGTCCCCGGCGCCCACAATATTTCCAACGCCCTGGCAGCGGCCAGCGCCGCCTATGTTCTCGGCCTTCCCGGCGAGGCGGTAACGGCGGGCCTGGCGTCCTTCACCGGCGCCGGACGGCGCTTCGAGCACAAGGGCACCTTCCGCGGCGCAGAGGTCTATGACGACTATGCCCACCATCCCGACGAGGTGCGGGCGCTGCTGAGTGCCGCGCAGGCGCTGCCCCACAAACGGCTCATCCTGGCCTTCCAGCCACACACCTACACCCGTACCGCCGCGCTGTTCGACGACTTTGTGGAGGTACTGCGCCTGCCGGACCGCGTAGTGCTGGCGGAGATCTACGCCGCCCGGGAAAAGAACGACATCGGCATCTCCTCCCGGGACCTGGCCGCCCGCATCCCCGGCGCCGTCTACTGCGCCACGCTGGAGCAGACGGCGGACGAGCTGGAAAAGCTGGCCCAGCCCGGCGATATGATCATCACCGTGGGCGCAGGCGACATCTACCGCGCCGGAGAGATGCTGCTGAAACGAGGTGACGCACAGTGACCATCTCCCCCGTATCCCATAACACCCGTCCGGAGAGCCAGCTGCTGCCACAGGAGGCCGCAGCCTTCGACCTGCTGGACAAGCTGGGCATCGAATACGACCGCGTCAGCCACGACGCCGCTTTTAACATGGAGCTGTGCGCTGAGGTCAGCCGCGTACTGGACGTGTCCGTATGCAAAAATCTGTTTCTGTGCAACCGGCAGAAAACCGCGTTCTATCTGCTGTGCATGCCGCCGGACAAGCCCTTCCACACTAAGGACCTCAGCGCGCAGATCGGCTCCTCCCGCCTGAGCTTCGCCCCGAAGGAGAGCCTGTGGGAGCTGCTGCGCTGCCACCCGGGTTCCGCCACCATTTTGGGCCTGGCCAACGATACGGAGCACCGTGTCCGGCTGCTCATCGACCGCGAGGTCTATGACGCGCCCTTTTTCTCCTGCCACCCGTGCATCTGCACCAGTACACTGAAGCTGAAGACCGCCGACGTGCTGGAAAAGCTGCTGCCCCACACCGGCCACACGCCTGTTATCGTTGATTTGTGAGAAATACTGCCTGCCCTTCCCGGCAGGCAGTATTTTTTCATATATATCACAAAAAGCCCTTGCGCTTGGAAACGTTTTCGGTTATACTTACCGTATTCCCACCGTCAGGCGGCACTCCACTTCATGCCGCCGGACGGCAAAAGATAAGGAGGAATACCCGCTGTGGCTGGCGGTGCGGCAGTGTGGAGACCTGTCGTAAGGCACCGAGGGCAATGCCCGTGCGAGGCCGTCTTTTGCGGAGGCAGGACGGTTACAGCCAAGACGTATGGCAAAGGTCATTCTGAAGGACCTGAAGAAGGTCTACCCCAACACCGAAAAGAAAAAGAAAGCAAAGAAAGGCGAGGAGCCCCAGGAAAAGAAGAGCAATCTTCAGATCACCGACGAGGGCGTTGTGGCCGTCCAGCAGTTCAGCCTGGAGATCGCCGACAAGGAGTTCATCGTGCTGGTGGGCCCCTCCGGCTGCGGCAAGTCCACCACCCTGCGTATGATCGCCGGTTTGGAGGACATCACCTCCGGCGAGCTGTGGATCGGCGACAAGCTGATGAACGACGTGGAGCCCAAGGACCGGGACATCGCCATGGTGTTCCAGAACTACGCCCTGTACCCCCACATGACCGTGTATGAGAACATGGCCTTCTCCCTGAAGCTGAAGAAGGTCCCCAAGGACGAGATCGACAAGAAGGTCCGTCAGGCGGCAGAAATTCTGGACATCACCCAGTATCTGGACCGCAAGCCCAAGGCCCTGTCCGGCGGCCAGCGCCAGCGTGTGGCCATCGGCCGCGCTATCGTCCGCGACCCCGCCGTATTCCTGATGGACGAGCCCCTGTCCAACCTGGACGCCAAGCTCCGCAACCAGATGCGCGCCGAGATCATCAAGCTGCGCCAGCGGATCAACACCACGTTTATCTACGTCACCCATGACCAGACCGAGGCCATGACCCTGGGCGACCGCATCGTCATCATGAAGGATGGCTTCATCCAGCAGATCGGCACGCCCCAGGAGGTCTTTGACCACCCGGCCAATCTGTTCGTGGCCGGCTTTATCGGCACGCCCCAGATGAACTTCTTTGACGCGAAGCTGGTGAAGAACAGCGACGGCAAATACGCCGTGGCTATCGACGGCATCAACGTGGAACTGGCCGAGGATAAGCAGGCCCGGCTCAACGCTAAAAATGTACCGGAACAGGACGTGACGCTGGGCGTTCGCCCCGATCACATCATGCTCTGCGCCGACGGCGTCAAGGGTACCGTGGATGTCAGTGAGCTGATGGGCTCCTCTATGCATCTGCACATCTCCACCCACGACCATGACGTGGTGGTCATCGTCCCCACCAACGGCAACGCCGCCCACTTCCCCATGGGCAGTGAGGTCAACATGATCTTCGGCGGCAATGTGGCCCATGTGTTCAGCAAGGAGACGGAAAAGAATCTGGAGTGGTGACACCCTCATATAGAAGGACAGCGCCCCGCATGGGGCGCTGTCCTTTCGTTTGTAGGGGCCGGTGTCCTGCCGTGGAGCGCATGGAACAAATGCCCTTGGGGTACGACGTCCCTTCCCTGTCATTGCGAGCCAGCGCTCACGCTGGCGTGGGGCTTCGTCCCCCGACAAAAAAGAAATCCCTTTCGGGATTTCTTTTTTGCGTTCTCAAGATTTCTTCTTACTCACATATACCATCCCGGTCAGAGACAGCGCCGCACTCACGGCGTACATTCCCACGCCCGCATCTATGGTCTTGGGGGAGCCGGTCTTGCCCTCGTCCTTCGCGGTAGTCGCAGAGCTGTAGTAGTAACGCGGCGTTTCCTCTACTGTCGGATACTTGTGCTCCGGCAGAAGCGGTGTGCCATCAGAATTAAATCGATACTTGCCGTCGGCAGCAGTGATTTCATTAAAGAAATCTTCCGTTTTCATAAAGTCAAGGGTCTTTTCTGTTCCAGCATCCTGATACTTAAAGCAAGCCGGGACATTTTCAGTTTCCACGAAATAATTGTTTTCAAAAGCAGGTGTATCAGAAGAAACACCGCCTGCAATACCGCCTAAACGCTTATAAGGTGTAGTGGCAGTATATTGAGATAGATCCATTTCACCAGCGAAATAGCAATGTTTGATTTCTGTTCCTGCGCCAACTGTACCCGCAATGCCGCCGAAATCTGTAGTTCCATTGCCAAGGGGAACCATTTTCCCTGTGGAATAACAATTGATGATCTTTGAGGCTTGATACAACTCCCCAACAATTCCTCCGGTATGGGGTGTCCAAGAGGTCATATCGCCTGTATTAGCACAATACTGTACGGTACTGTTTTGAGCAAGACCTACGATACCGCCCATCTGAAAAGAGCTGACATCCTTCGTTATTGAAAAATTCCCCTTGTTTTGGCAGTATTCAATTGTGCTATTTATCGCATATCCGCACAAAGCCGCAGTGCCGTTGATATATTTGTCTGTATCCGTGAACGACACATCTGAGACGCAGTCAGTAATTTTACTGCCTGCTGCAACGCCCGCTACCGTTCCAAAATAGACATACCCTGAATTGGACACATCCAGCTTGCCTTGAATTGTCAAACCGGAAATTTCAGCGCCGTAAACCTCACTGAAAAATCCGAAAGACGGATACTCTGTCTTTCCATAGTTTTCGGAAAAATCTAAATTGGAGATCGTATGCCCGTTTCCATAAAATTTGCCTCTGAAGTAATGCAGCAGAGTTCCATCATCAGCAAATCTGCTGCCAATCGGCGTCCATGTTTTTACATCCTTCAAATCCAAATCCGCTTCAAGAGATACAACCGCATCTGTTTCGTCATCATATTCGCCATTGTCCACCGCTTTTGCAAATTGTAAAAGCTCATCAACATTTGTAATGGCTGTCTTTTCCACCGCAAAAGCAGAAATGGGCAGCATCGCCAAACACAGCACCAACGCAAAAAATATACCCACTACGCACTTCTTCATTGTACACGCCTCCTTTTATTCTCCCATAGCATACAGGCGGCATCATTCCGTGGGTACCCACGGAATGACGGGAGCTCCCGTCGCCGCATATATCAACGCTGTTGGTCATATTATACCTGCTTTTCTGCCAAATGTAAATTCAAAATTTGTGCGCCTTTGGCGGAAAATAAAATGGGAGAGACGGCTCACAGCAGCTTCTCCAATTCGCTCTCGCCGTACACTTTTATGCCGTTTTCCTTCATCAGCGCCGCCGTGACGCCGTCGCCGTCCGTCAGCGTTCCGGTGAACGTTCCGTCATAGATGCGCCCGCAGCCGCAGGAGGGGCTGCGCTCCTTCAAAACAGCGGCGGTGCAGCCATACAGGCGCGCCAAACGCAGAGCTTCCTCCGCACCCCGGCGGTACTCCGCCGTCACGTCCCGTCCATCGCTCATCACCACCCGATCGCCCCGCCGCTCGGAGGGCTTTCGGGGCGTGGGCAATCCTCCCAGCTGCTCCGGGCACACCGGCACCGCCAAGCCGCGCTTCGCCAGCTCCTGCGCCAGCGGGTTGGGCTTGCTCTGCCCGTCATAGCGACAGGCACAGCCCAGCAGACACGCACTGACCAGTATCATATCGCCAGCTCCTTTCCGTTCAGAGCGGCATACACCAGCGTATCGCCCGCGTATTGCAGCTTCATGGAGAAAAACGGCGTGTCCGGCTCGTGGATCAGCGCCAGAAACAGCTTGTCCCCCTCCCATTGGGGCAGCGCCGCCAGCGCGTCCTTGTGCAGCCATTCCAGCACGCCTTCATCGCATTCCCGCAGCGTCCCTGTCCAGCCGGTGGCGGTAAACAGGTGCATATATTCCCCCTCCCAGATATCCGACACGAAGGTGATGACCCCCCGGTACCGATAGTCGGTCAGGGTCAGGCCCGTCTCCTCCAGCGTCTCGCGGCAAACGCACTCCTCCGGGCTCTCGCCCTCCTCGCACTTGCCGCCCACGCCGATCCACTTGTCGTGGTTCAGGTCGTTCTGCTTCTTCACCCGATGCAGCATCAGGTATTCGCCCCGTTCGTTTTCGATATAGCACAGCGTGGTGTTTTTCATCTTTGCACCTCCGATTTACAAATCACTGCCAATAGTATATACTATTCGTATCGTCAACACAACTGTTACCTGTCAGGAGTGTATATAGTATGACAACGATAAAACCAGGCCGCTACCGCCACTTTAAGGGTAATGAATATGAGGTCATCGGCACCGCCCGCCACTCTGAAACACTGGAGGAACTGGTGGTCTACCGTGCCCTGTATGATAATGGCGGTCTGTGGGTGCGCCCCGCCGCCATGTGGTCCGAGATCGTGGACCGCGACGGTTACCGCGGCCCGCGTTTCATCCCGGAGGACGGCCAATGATCGACTATACTGTGATACGCTCCCACCGGCGCACCCTGGCGCTGGAGGTCACCCGGCAGGGAGCAGCCCTGGTCCGGGCACCTCTGCGGGCCACCGATGCGGACATCGCCCGCTTTGTGGACAGTCACCGCGGCTGGCTGGAAAAACATCTGGCAGCACGGCAGGCCTTTCTGGCCGCCCACCCGGAGCCGTCTGCGGCACAGACGGATGCATGGCGGCAGCAGGCAAAAGAGACACTGCCGCCTCTGGTGGCCCACTGGGCCCAGCGCATGGGCGTGCAGCCCACCGGCATCACTGTCACCGCCGCCCGCACCCGCTTCGGCAGCTGCTCCGGCAAAAACCGTCTCAGCTTCTCCCTCTACCTGATGGCCTATCCCGAGACCGCCATTGAATACGTGGTGGTCCATGAGTTGGCACACATTCGCCATCACGACCACTCCCCCGCCTTCTACCGCGAGGTGGAAGCCTATCTGCCTGACTGGAGGGCGCGCCGCGCCCTCCTTCGCCGGTAATTCCGCCATTTTGCGCCGTACATTCGATACTTCGTCGCCGCCCGTTCAATCGGGCGGTGGTTTTCTTGTGATTTTCACAAGAAAACCACCGCCTTTTCTGTGCGTTTCGGCAAAAATGCAGCGAAGCAATTGACAATTGCGGCAAACACTGATAGGATAACTATGCTGAACGGAAACGTTACCGGTAATGTTTTCGCTTTCCTCTGACGATTTTCGTTCCTTTCGATCTGGTATAGTAGGAGGCACACCCAGGTATGACGATCAAGGATATAGCCAAGCAGTGCAGCGTCAGCGTCAGTACCGTCTCCCGTGTGCTGAATGACCGGCCGGATGTCAGTGAGGATGTCCGGCGTAAGGTGCTTTCTGCCATCAAGAATAGCAACTACATTCCCAACAACAGCGCCCGCGATCTGGTACGCACCAAGTCCGACGCTGTCGGTCTGGTAGTCCGCGGTGTGTCCAATCCGTTCTACACCGACATTATCCGCGCCATTGAACGCACCATCACCGATGCCGGTTTTACAATGGTCATGCAGCAGATCGGTACTTGCGACGACGAGGTCAAATGCGGTGCGGTCATGGAGCGCGAAAAGCGTCTGCAGGGCATCGTGTTCCTGGGCGGTCGGTTTGATTACACCCCCGCTGATCTGGCGATGCTGAACGTTCCCTTTGTGTGCTGTTCCTACTCCAACCGCTATGGCACGCTGATCGAGGGCGAGTATTCCTCTGTGTCCATCGCCGACGGTGACACCGCACAGCAGGCGGTGGAGGAGTTGTACCGCCACGGGCACCGGCGCATCGCCGCGCTGATCTCCCGGCCCGATGACCAGTCTATCAGCCAGCTGCGCTATGAGGGCTATGTGCAGGCGCTGGAGAGTCACGGCATCCCTGTGGACCCGGAACTGGTGATCTCCACCGGCGGATTCGGCGCGAAGGACGCCTACAGAGCCGTGCAGGAAAAAATGGCCGAAAACGTTGATTTTACAGCACTTTTCGCCATCGCGGACTCTATGGCCATTGGTGCCATGCGGGCTTTGATGGACGCCGGCAGGCGTATCCCCGAGGACTGTTCCGTTATAGCGATAGATGGGTTAGAATTGTCCGCCTATATTGAGCCGCCGCTTACTACCCTGTGCCAGCCTATGGAGGAAATGGGCCGCCGCAGCGCCGAGATTTTGCTGGACATGGTGCGGCACAAGGGCTCCCACGCCTGTGAGCTGCTGCCCACCACCCTGCGCCAGGGCCGCAGCGTGGCCGCGCCCAGGTGATACTTTTGTATATCTTTGTGATCTATTTTGTGTATCCTAAGGATCCGTTTCCTGCATCCCAATAATTTGTTTTTTGTACCCTAATAATCTGTTTTTTACATCCTTGTGATGTGAAAATAAAAACAAAAAAGGAGTAATTACCATGAAGAAGTTTCTTGCAATGCTTCTTGCTCTCGTGATGGCCCTGTCTCTGGTTGCCTGCGGTGAGAAGAAGGACGACACCAAGACCGAGGGCGGCGACACTGCCACCGGCAAGGTCTATTATCTGAACTTCAAGCCTGAGCAGGATCAGGACTGGCAGGATCTGGCCAAGGCCTACACCGAGGAAACCGGTGTGCCCGTCACCGTCCTGACCGCCGCCTCCGGCACCTACGAGGAGAAGCTGACCTCCGAGATCGCCAAGACCGACGCCCCCACCCTGTTCCAGGTGAACGGCCCCGTGGGTCTGGCCAACTGGAAGGATTACTGCTACGATCTGAAGGATTCTCAGATCTACGGTGAGCTGACCAGCGACAGCTTTGCCCTGAAGGACGGCGACGCCGTTGCCGGCATCGGCTACGTGATCGAGTCCTATGGTCTGATCACCAACAAGACTCTGCTGGAGAAGGCCGGCTACACCGTTGAGGACATCCAGAGCTTTGAGGATCTGAAGAAGGTCGCCGAGGACATCACCGCCCGCAAGGACGAGTTGGGCTTCGCCGCTTTCACCTCCGCCGGTATGGACGGCAGCTCCGACTGGCGCTTCAAGACCCATCTGGCCAACCTGCCCATCTACTTTGAGTATCAGGCTGACGGCATCAACAGCACCGATGCCATCAAGGGCACCTATCTGGACAACTACAAGGCCATCTTTGACCTGTACATCAACAACAGCACCTGCGCTCCCGCTGATCTGTCCGGCAAGACCGGCACCGACTCCGAGAACGAGTTTCTGAACGGCAAGGCCGTGTTCTTCCAGAACGGTTCCTGGGAGTATTCCGCTCTGTCCGCCAAGTACTCCGATGACGAGATGACCATGATCCCCATCTACATCGGCGTGGGCGATGAGGCCAATCAGGGTCTGTGCACCGGCACCGAGAACTACTGGTGCGTGAACAAGGACGCCGCTCCCGAGGACATCCAGGCCACGCTGGACTTCATGTACTGGTGCGTCACCTCTGACAAGGGCACTCAGGCCATGGCCAACGACATGGGCTTCGTGATCCCCTTCAAGAAGGCCGCCGAGTCCCCCAACCTGTTCGTCAAGGTGGACAAGGAGCTGACCGCTGCCGGTAAGACCCCCGTGTCCTGGAACTTCACCACCATGCCCTCTGAGCAGTGGAAGAACGACGTTGGCTCCGCTCTGACCGCCTATGCCGCCGGTACCGGCGACTGGGATGCCGTCAAGACCGCCTTCGTGGACGGCTGGGCCAAGGAAGCCGCTCTGAACGGCTGATCCCTTTTTACACCGTGATTTTCCGGTCGGGTGGGCTGAAACAGGCTCACCCGACCGCCGCACAGCCCCTGCGCTCCTGCGCAGCGGCTGCCTGTGCGCCCCGGCTTACAGGACGCGCAGGCAGCCGGATAATTCAACAAAACCGATATGGAGGTACACGCTTATGCAAAAGAACATCCGCAGATACTGGCCCATTTTCCTGCTGCCTACGCTGGCTGCCTTTCTCATCGGCTTTGTGATCCCGTTTATTCAGGGTCTGTATCTGTCCCTGTGCAAGTTCACCACCATTAACAAAACCACGTTCGTGGGTCTGAGCAACTATGTCAAGGCGTTTCAGGACGAGCAATTCGCACACGCCTTTGGCTTTACCGCTTCCTTCACCGTGGTGTCCACCGTGCTCATCAACGTTATCGCGCTGGGCATTGCCCTTCTGCTGACACGCGGCATCAAGGGCACCACCCCATTCCGCACGGTGTTCTTCATGCCCAACCTCATCGGCGGCATCGTGCTGGGCTATATCTGGCAGATCCTTCTGAACTGCATACTGAGTCTGATGGGCAAGCCGCTGCTGACTCTGGACTCCACCTCCGGCTATTGGGGTCTGATCATCCTGATGTGCTGGCAGCAGATCGGCTACATGATGATCATATACATTGCCGGCCTGCAATCCATTCCCAATGACTATATCGAGGCGGCCTATATCGACGGTGCCACTCCGTGGCAGGCCTTCTGGCGGGTAAAGCTGCCCAATCTGATGCCCAGCATTACGATCTGCCTTTTCCTGACCCTGACCAACTCCTTTAAGCTGTTCGACCAGAACCTTGCTCTTACCGCCGGTGAGCCCGCCCATTCTACGGAAATGCTGGCAATGAACATCTACCAGACGTTCTACGCCCGCTCCGGCCCCATGTGGAAGGGAATCGGGCAGGCGAAGGCCGTGCTGTTCTGCATTCTGGTCATCGCCATCTCCAGCCTGCAGCTGAAGTTCACCCGCTCTAAGGAGGTGCAGCAGTAATGAAAAAGCGCTCTCACGCCATCAACACCGTCTGGACGGTGTTCCTGACGATCCTCAGTCTTGCGTGGGTCTACCCCGTGGTGGTGGTGCTCATCAACTCCTTCAAAAAGGACTCCGCCATTTCCACCAGCACCGCTTTCCAGCTGCCTCCCGCCGACGGCTTTGCCGGGCTGGGTAATTATGCCAACGCAATCCATTCCAAGGGCTTTCTTGCCGCCTTCTTCAACAGCTTTATTATCTCCGTCACCTCTGTGGTGCTGATCCTGGTTTGCTGCTCCATGTGCGCGTGGTTTATCACCCGCGTGAAGACGTGGGCCACGAAGCTCTGCTACTTCCTGTTCGTGTTCTCCATGGTGGTCCCCTTCCAGATGCTGATGTTCACCCTGGCAAATCTGGCGGATAAAACGAAGCTGAACACCCCGTTCAACATCTGTATCATCTACCTGGGCTTTGGCGCGGGACTGGCGGTGTTCATGTTCACCGGCTTCGTGAAATCCATCCCGCTGGAGATCGAGGAGGCCGCCATGATCGACGGCTGCGGCCCGCTGCGCACCTTCTTTCTGGTGGTGCTGCCCATGCTGAAGCCTACACTGGTCAGCGTCGGTATTCTGGAGACTATGTGGGTCTGGAACGACTACCTCCTGCCCTATCTGGTGCTGGACGGCACAAAATACATGACCATCCCCATTCTGATCCAGTACTTCCGCGGCGGCTTTGGCCGCGTGGAGATGGGTCCCATGATGGCCTGCATCGTCCTGACCATCCTGCCCATCATCATCATCTACGTTCTCGGACAGAAGCACATCATCAAGGGCGTGGCGGCAGGCGCCGTCAAGGGCTAAACTTACAACACGCCGGGGGCGGGCTGATCGCCCGCCCCCGTATATTTTGGCCGGGACCGTCCGGCTGAAAGTCAAATCCTATCCAAGAGAGAAGTTGAGTTATGAAACGAAGCAGCGGTATTTTAATGGCGGTATCCTCCCTGCCCTCCCCCTATGGCATCGGTACCCTGGGCAAGGCAGCCTATGATTTCGCCGATTTCCTGAAAGACGCCGGCCAGTCCTACTGGCAAATGCTCCCCCTGGGCCCCACCAGCTATGGCGACTCCCCCTACCAGAGCTTTTCCGCCTACGCCGGCAACCCCTACTACATCGACCCGGATATGCTGGCGGCTGACGGACTGCTGACGGCCGCCGAGTGCGCCGCCCCCGACTGGGGCAGCGACCCGCGCCATGTGGACTACGGAAAGATCTACGAGAGCCGCTTTACCCTGCTGCATAAGGCCTACAAACGGGGCTGGGAGCGGGACGCGGAGGCCGTAGCGGCCTTTGCGCAGGACAATGCGCGCTGGCTGCCGGACTACGCCCTGTACATGGCCTGCAAGCGGCACTTCGGCATGAAGGCATGGACGGAGTGGCCCGACGACGACCTTCGCCTGCGTAAGAACGAGGCCGTGCTGGACAAGTACCGCACACTTCTGCGGGAGGATGTGCAGTTCTTCACCTATCTGCAATTTCTGTTTTTCAGGCAGTGGACCGCTCTGCGCGACTACGTCCACCAGCAGGGCATCCGCATCATCGGCGATCTGCCCATCTACGTGGCCATGGACTCAGCCGACGTCTGGGCTGAGCCGCAGTTCTTCCAGCTGGACGACGATCTGGTGCCCAAGGCTGTGGCCGGCGTCCCGCCGGATTACTTTACCGCCGACGGCCAGCTGTGGGGCAACCCCCTCTACGACTGGGACGCCATGCGTGACGACGGCTTCGGCTGGTGGATCCGCCGGATCGACGGCGCCGGCAAGCTGTATGATGTGATCCGCATCGACCACTTCCGCGGCTTTGCCAACTACTGGGCCGTGCCCTACGGTCATCCCACCGCCAAAAACGGCCGCTGGATCGCCGGTCCCGGCATGGACCTGATCGAACGGCTCAACGGCTGGTTCCCGCAGCTGGAGTTCATCGCCGAGGATCTGGGCTACCCCACCCCGGAGGTGGCGCAGCTGCTCCGCGAGTCCGGCTGGCCCGGTATGAAGGTGCTGGAATTCGCCTTTGACTCCCGGGATTCCAGCGGGTATCTGCCCCACGCCTATACGCCGCACTGCATCTGCTATACCGGCACCCACGACAACAGCCCCCTGGCACTGTGGCGGCAGGAGGCCGCGCCGGAGGATGTGGCCCACGCGGTGGAATACCTGGCGCTGACTGAGCAGGAGGGCTTCCACTGGGGTATTATCCGCGGCGGTATGTCCAGCGTGGCGGAGCTGTTCGTGGCGCAGATGCAGGACTATCTGGGCCTGGGCGAGGGAAACCGCATGAACATCCCCGGCACCCAGGGCGGCAACTGGACCTGGCGGCTGCTGCCCGGCGAGCTGAGCGATGCGCTCTCTGTCAGGATCGACCGCATGACCGCGCTCTACGGCCGCAAGGCATAAGCGAACACCCCCGGCAGTGCCGGGGGTGTTTTTTTGCCGTGAGCACCGCTTCCGCAACGCCGAAACCCCCATCTGCCATGTGACAGATGGGGGTTTCGATGCCGCCGAGGTAGGGGTTAGACCTCCGCGACCCGTACTGCAATATGGGCCCTGGATAATGTACAATAAGTTGCGCAAATTGAAAAGAGCATAAAAGAAGACATAGCT
>OJNV01000363.1_pt1 | contig 29233 bp, 19 predicted proteins | sample 1597961 | NCBI WGS metagenome assembly OJNV01 (sample SAMN01915220, study PRJEB22387) | human gut metagenome | isolation source: stool | host: Homo sapiens | place: USA
ATACCGCAAGACGGGTCGCACTCGTCAAGCAGCGGGTGCGGGAAAACACCCGCCGGAGGCAGCGGCGCGAGGCAATAAGCCTCTCCGCAGCGTGTATGCTGCTGTGCGCGGCGCTGATGCAGACAGCGGGCACGGTCGTCGGGCCGGGACAGACAGCCGCATGGGGCGTGTTCGGCGCGATGCTGCTGCGGGAGGACGCGGGCGGCTATGTGCTGGTGGCCGTTGTCTCCTTTGCCGCGGCGGCAGCGTTCACCGCGCTGTGCTTCCGGCTCAGAAACAGAGAAAACCAGAAAAAAGGCGGGGCGGACAAACCGAACCGACACGAACAGGAGGAGAAAAGCCAATGAAAAAACGAGTACTTAGCATACTGCTCGTCTGCTGCATGGTGCTGACCATGCTGCCGACAGCGGCGTTTGCAGCGGTGAGCGATTCGCTGGGCAACACGCCCGAGGAAAATCAGGCGATTTTAGAGCAGCTCTCCGCCCTGACTGGCGGCAGCAGCGACCAAGTGCTTTCCATGCTGAACGCCTTGGGGCTGCTGGATGAAGACGGCAATTTCAAGGTGGATCAAACCATCACGCTGGACGGCCGGGTGTTGACACTGGCGGCTGTCATGGAGCTGCTGGAAAATCCCGCCACGGATCTCACCCGTATAGCCGACGTGGATGGGACTCCGGTGGCGCTGGGCGATTTGAAGACCATGATCCAAATCGAACAGGAGCTGCAGCGGATCAAGGACACCTATTTCTCCGGCAGGGAGTTTACCGGGGAAGCTCTGAAGAATCTCAATAGCCTGATGGAGCAGCTGGAGCTGCAGGGCATCAGCTTGCGGTATCCCGCCTCTACCACCACAGCGCCTGTGGGCGTTGAGACGGTGGATATGCGCGGCATGATGAGTCAAACGCTGGGGAAAGAAGCAAACAACAGCTGGGAATCCGGGACTTTTACTGTATACAGAGGAAAACCGGTCGGCTTTTCCTACCGCATTCAAAAAGGCCAGCTCAGCGAGTATATCTCCGATGTGAATGTCTCGATAGGCGGGAAGAGTGGGGAGCTCCAAGACGACGGGTCCTACAAGCTGACCTATGAGGTAGATGTCCACAGTTTAGGTGGTTGTCAAATCACTGTCAAGGTTACAACCAAAGGAGCCTTGTACAATGATACTTATTCCTATGGCGACCTGCTGGGGATGATCGAATTTTACGATGCGGAAAATCTGGTGTTCTATGACGGCACCAGCTATGCCGACCACCATCAGCTCAAGCTAATAAAGACGGTTGACGCCCCCGCAATAAAAACATCAATGGAAGCGCCGGACTATGAGGAAACATACAAAAGTGAAGGCACAATACAGGGGGATATGTATATTCCTTTGCTGGCGAATGGATACAATGTCGGCGACGGCGCCAACAATGAGAACTTCGTTGCGCTCAGCAATACCATCGGAATTCTGGAGGGCGCCCGCAACTCGGTGCTTCCCGACGGCTCCTCCAAATTTTATCAGCCATACCAAATCGACGCCAGCATCAAGTTTGACTGGGATACCAGCGCAACTTCCTATACTGGCAATCCGCCGTATGGCTATAATAGTACCACACAACCCCATGCCCCGTTCTATCTGACGGAGTACAAGCTCAATGGAGCATCTCTGGAGCTCAGCCGCGACAAAACGAAAGCGCTGAACTGTACGATTCAAAAGAGCGAAACGGTCAACATCTCCCTGCAGTCTACCACGCAAAACAGAGGGGATCAGAAGTACTATCTGCCCTTCCGACTGTATATGAAGAGTGTAATTGACGACCAACAATATGCCACCGCCACCGTCAATACCAGCAACGTCACCGCCGAGCTGTTGGACACGGACGCGCCCACCATTCAAAGCGTCACGGCCCAGGCGGGAACCTATGCCAGCGGACAGCACGTGCCCATCACAGTTACCTTTAGCGAGTTCGTGGAGCTTAGCAACGCCCGCGTGACCATCAATAATAAAGAGTATAGCGCCGCTGAGCTTTCCATGAACAACTACGGCGTCACGGCAATGCTCTGGTACCCGGTGCAGGATACGGATGCCACCACGGTCATCGTCAATGATATGACCGGCGTGGAAGATGTTTTCGGCAATGCGCTGGATACCTCACACTATCCAAGCAACTCGATTGCCGACGTTGCGCTGAAGAGCGTCTTGATGCGCAACGCTCCCACCGCACTGACCGCCGACTACGCCAACGGCAAGGCATCGTTCACGATGCAGGCCAACATGGAGCGGGCCTACAAGAACGTATACAACAATTATCACACCCCGGCAGGAACAGAGCAGAAGGAAGCCCCCTTCCGCCTCGAACTGAGGTACGACTCCGCGGTTGAACCGACCCATCGGCAGGTCTATCTGGACCCAGATAGCGGAGGCTTCACCATTAGCGACTACGAAATCGCACCACCCTCTGATTTCAACCGCACCTATACGGTGACGCTGCAGGCCAACGAGGGCACGAAAGACGCTCCTAAGTGGGTGAATGTTCATCCCCTGACCCGGCAGTTCACGGTGGCAAAGAAAGTTCCCGTGAGCAAGGTGAATGTCGTCCCGGAAGCGAATGAGGCCGGCTATACGATTTCCCTCGCCACAACCGTCCGCCCCACGCTTCAGGCCAAGGTTTTGGGGAAAAACGGTGAGACGGCCAGCTACACCACCGGTAAATGGAGCAGCAGTGACCCGCTCATTGCCACCATCAACGAGAATACCGGCCTTGTTGCCACCACAGGAGCCAAGGTGGGATCCGTCACCTTTACCTTTACGGCGGACAACGGGACTGAGGACACTGCCGATGATGTGAAGGGCGAGTCAAAGCCCTATACCGTGACGGCAGGCGATTCCCTGGCACTGGTGATCCCCGGCAGCGCGTCCATCGTGACGCGGAAAAATCAGCCCGCCACCGTGCTGTGGAGCTCCAACGCCGCGCTGATGGCACAGGGCAAAGAGTTCAATTACAGGATCGAACTGTATGAGGGCAACCACAAGAATGAGGCGGCGCTGAGCGGCCACAATCCCGTTGAGACTTATACCGCCGGCAAAGATAAAAACAGCGCGCGGATCGGGGAGAATGTGCTCTCCAAGCTCTCCCATGAAAATACCCCGGCCTACACGGTGCGGGTCTCCATGCCGCACCCCAACGCCGAGGGTGAGAACGTCCGCCTGTCGGCACTTGCCTGGATCATCGTGCAGGCACCACCTGCCACAGCCAAGCTGACACCGCCCCAGAGCATTTACCTCAAGGATACCGACGACAGCGTCAATTTCAACTGGTCGGTGGAAAACGCCACTGAGGGCGCCCCTTTGCAGCCCACGCTGACCATTACCCGGGTCACAGAGGACAACCACACCACCAAAGTGGTGGACAGTGAGCGCCTAACCGGTACCTCCGGAAGTTACTCCCTGTCACTACGGAGTGTGACAGCCGGCAATCTGAAGGACACCTATCAAGTGGTTTTGAGCGTGGAGAATCCTGGTGAATCTCCCAGCACCGACTCCTTCCCCCTGTATGTCTACGATGCCGACGCACTGAAGGTGCAGGACGACAAAGGAATCACGATTTCTGCGCTGACCATGGACAATACCTCCAAGGTCAGCGGCAGCCTGCCCATCGATACAGCTGAAATTTTGCAGCTGCGCCAGGAGTTGGGGCTGATCGAGTACATCGGCATCAACTATGACAAGTACGGATGGAACTCCTTTAAAGACGGCATCCGGTGGCTCTCCAGCAACAACAATGCCATTTCCGTCAACTACAAGCAGGGCGGACTGTATGAGGACATCAGAAACTTCTCCTTTGCTTCCTACCTTCCCGAAACCAAAATGGCGCTGTCCGGCTTGGCCAACGGCAGCGCAACCGTCACGGCTACCCATGCCGCCACGGGCATGAGCGCCGACGTACAGGTGACAGCGAAAACGCTGCAAAATAAATTCTATCTCTTCCAGCTGACGCCTGCAGCGGAAACTACGCTGCAATACACCGACGGCAAAGGTGCGCCCAAAACGGTCACGACCAACAGTGATGGCGTGCTGGCGCTTTACGAACCCAACGGAATCGCCAGTGAGGTGTCTCTGCGGTCGGGCTCCGGCGCGGATATGTATCTGGGCACCATCTATAAAGAAAATCTGCGTTCCGGCGAGCGGGATGCCACAAAACTGCAGCTTTATCCCTTGAATACCTTCAGCCTTCGGCGAGTCGCCCGGGCATCTGTGACGCTCATCACGCCGGGCGGCGATCCGCTGGCGAACAAGACGGTGACCGTTCGCGGCGGCGTTTATAAAAACGGAGGCTACTGCAAGACAGCTCTGCTGGGCTCCACGGCAGACGCACTTGTCAGCGGCGCCACCGGCAGCACCTATACCACGGATGCGGCGGGAAATATAACCGTCTATCTGGATTCCACCCAGTTCTGGTCGGCCGAAAAGGGCGAGAGCAACACCACGGCGCTTTCCGCTCTGGATCAGCTGGAGTACATTCTGGAGATCAGCGCAATTGACGGCGACAAGTACTATCCGCTGCTGCTGACCGTCCACGGCAAGCTGGGCGTGGATGATGTAATGCGCACCGCAGAGGGCATTGTCTCTCTGGAGAGCGTGCCGGCGGGGGAGAAAAAGAAACCCTTTATTGTGGCGCAAAGCGTTGATTACGGTCTTGCCAACGGTCAGAAGGTGGATGTCCGCAGCTCGACCGGGAAGATCGGCCCTAACAGCAGCTTTAAAACAGCAACCCTGCACACCACCATGTTCCTCTGGGGCGAGAAGATTGCCAAGGCGCAGAATTACAGTCTCAAGCTGGCGGACGAATACGGCGTTCTTCCTGCCGCCCAGAGCAGCAGTACCAAGCAGTACCCCTTCTCATCCATCCCCGTAGCGGAAAACGATCTGACCCTCACCGAGGCCACCATGACCACCTCCGGATGGATCGCCGACGGCAAGGATGTGGGTATGAAAACGCAGCTGAGCCTGAACGGCAGCCTGCTGCAAGAGAAAATAATGCCCTTCCGGGTCGTTGATCTGACCCGAGTACCCAAGGTGACAGAGGATGAGCGCGTCACCGGTATTCTGGCGACGATGGCTTCCTCCAGTGAAGTGAGTCAATACAACTTTGGCGAAGTGGGCGATAGTAACATTCTCAAGGCGCTGACCGGACGGCTGGGCGAGCTGAACGGTCCGGTGGACAGTTCCGTGTTCAAAATGATCATCACCCCCAGCGAAGATCCCTCCGTGTTCCGTGCCATGATTTGGGCCGGGTACAATACGCTGGAGATGGAGGACATGGACTATTCCGAGGACGGCGTGGCGTTGAGTGCGAATGTGCTGACGCAGAACCTGGAGGTGGGCGTGCCCGGTACCGGGGATCTGAGCCAGATGGCCAAGGGCACCTATGATCCCAAGGGGGAATACAAAGCCAACTCCATAGCCGGCAAGGTCACCAACACGGATCTCAACTTGCAGCTGGAGGGCTTTTACGAAGCGGAGATCCGCTATAACGCCGAAAAAAAGGAGTGGGAGGTTTTTACCGTAGGCGGCGGCTTTACCGCCGGCGTTGGTGTGGGCTTCACCTTCAGCGTGAACGCCATGGCTGGCCCCGTGCCGTTGACAGCAACCTTTGAGCTGGGCGGCGCCATTCAGCTGGATTTCCGTACCGCAGTGCGCTACGGCCAGCAGGGACAGGATCTTGCCTGGAGCGATCCCACGGCCACGGCAGTGAATGACTTTTTGACCACGCTGCGTATCAACGCCTATGTCCACGCGTTTGGCGGCATTGGCTTTGACTATTCGGTCGTGGCGCTGAAGATCGGCCTATTCGGCAATTTGGATGTGGACAGTCAGAATAAGTTCCTCTCCCGCACCTATCTTGCCGACGAGAAAAAGCGCCAGATCAACGGTCAGGCCCTTGGGATCACAAGCGAAGTGGGAATCAAATTTGTGGCAACCTTCCTGTTTATCTCCTACGAGGCGGTGATCGCCTCCGGAACCCTTGGAGGCACCAAGACTTTTAATGACTGGGCAACAATCGACAACTACTGGAAGAACGCCACCAGTGGGCTGAGCCTTGCCTCGCTGCGGATGGCGGCGGCCCAGAGCGGAATGCAGGTGGCTTCTGGCAGTGCAACGCTCCAAAGCCGGGACTATCTGGAGCAATATGCCCGTACCTGGGGCCAGCCCCAGCAGCGGATGATGCTGTTCTCTCTGAACTCCACCAGTGGGCTGGAAAACATCCAGACCAATGCCAACCCCACATCCTATCCACAGCTCAGCGATGACGGGAAGGTATTGGCCTACATCAACGACGGCAACAGCAGCAGTATTTACGACAGCCGGGCACATTTCTCCACCCTCAATGGCAGCGGCTATTCTGTCTCCAGCAAAATTGACAATCCTACAGGATTCTCCGGCTACGGCGACACGAGCGTTTCTTTGTCCGGTACTGACAGCTTCGCGGCGGCTGCTTGGGTTCGCATGGGCACCGACCTGCCGGGTAAAAATGCCGGTGATCCAGTGACATTGGAAGAGCAAAACCTGCTGATGAACAGCACGGAGATCGTAGCGTCCGTCTATAACGGCGCAGCCTGGACTTCCACCCGCCTAACCGATGACGGCACGCCGGATCTGGCCCCAGCCACGGCAGTAGGCAGCGACGGCAAGGCCATCGTGTTCTGGCGCAGCGTCTACACCCCCGATCCCGTGAGCACTTCGGGCAGCAACAACCTGCTGAACTTCACGACCAGAGATTGTATCATGTACCGTTGCTATGACAGCACTGACGGCACCTGGAACGAGGCCAAAATGCTTTATAACGGTGCTACTGGCCGCGTGAAGGCGTTGCAGGCGGCCATGCTGCCCGACGGAACCGCTATGGCGGTTTACTCGCTGGACCGCAGCGAAACCGGAGATACCTCCGGCTACGAGATCGCCTATTGTACCGTGGCTGCTGACGGAACGCCCGGTACAGCCATGCTGGCGACCCGTGACAGCAATCTTGACGAAAACCCCCAGGTCGTTGCAGCCAACTTCGGCGGCGGGGATGACCGATTTGTCATCGGTTGGCATAGTGTCCGAGACGGCAGCAGTGATATTCAGCTGTTAGCTGTGGACGGCAGCGGCACCATGTCCAACAGCTTTCCCGGCTCTCTGTCTGCCCTGACCAGCAGCGGCAACGCTGTCGTGGGCGGAGACTTCCGCTTCGCTTCCCTCAGCGGGGATCATCGCAGCCTCAATGATCTTACCATCGTCTGGAATGAGACTGTCAATGACGCCAACGGCGCGGCAGATCACGGCATTTTGAAGGCGGCCAAGCTGCGCCATGACAAAAATACCTACACGCTCTCCGCACCATTGGAACTGGCAGAGCTGCCGGATCGCACGCTGGCTGACCACTTTGATGCCTATGTCAGCGGCACCAATCAGGTGCAGGCCGCCATTCAGGCCACCCTGTATGACGATGAAAACCCGAAGGTAATCGGCGGCGTGACCGTTCCGGGTGAGGAAACGATCCTCTATACCGCTACCTCTGATTTTGTCACCGATGCGGTGGCAGTGGAACAGATCGGTGTGGATTATGCAACGCTGGCGTTGAACAGCCTGACACCCATTCGCTTTACCATCCGCAACACCGGGCTGAACGATGTGACAAAGCTAACGGTCAGCCTTGGCATCGAGGAAACCGCCACCCTTACGGAAAAACTGCTGCCCAATGAAAGCACCACCCTTACCGTCTGGCACCGTGTGGGAACCAGCGTGACCGACCCGAGCTATACCATCACCGCCGACGCCGGCATCAGCGAGACCGGCACAGTGTATCTGGATTATCCCGACATTGGCATCTCGCAAATGGAAGTGATTGCGGAGAGTGCCGGCAAGCGCACGGTGCGCATGACCCTCTATAATTCCTCTGCCGCCACTCTGACCGGCAAAAATGGTCGCGAGGTGAAGCTTGCGTTCTATGCCGATGATCTGCATACCAAACATGCAGAGGTAGCCTGCACCACAAACGGTGTATCGGTTCGTGATAATGAAATTACAATTTCCGAAGACAGCGCCCTCGCCCGCATCGATCAGGGAACCTTTACACTGGACCTGACCTATGATCTGGGCAAGTATATGAACTCCATTGGCAAAAACGAGATCCCCAATGTGGGTACCTATCTGTACGCCGAGGCGTGGGCGGAAGGTCAGATCGGTGGAACGGGAAGCAATCAGCGCCTGCCGGAGTATGACGGCAGTGACAGCGAGGCCAGCGTCCATATGACCGGCGCACTGGCCCGCACCGGAGAGCGGCTGACGATGGATGTGACACAGGGGAACGACGGCAACGGTCACAGCACCGCCGCCATTACCCTGCGCAACAACTGCCTGCAGTCTCAGACCAGCGCAGAGCTGGTGGCCACGCTGCTGGATGCTGCCGGGGCCGTTCTGGAAACGAAAATGACCGGTATTAGCGGTGCCATCTCAGGGGAAACCTTCCGGACGGAAACCGTCACCTTCTCCCGGCTTGGCACCCGCGTAGTGGTGCGAGCCGCAGTGCCCGGTGATGACATTCTGACCTTTGAAGGTCTGGCAGTGGGGCTCGGCGATTTTACCGCCAACGGAACGAACTATACCTATACGCTGCAAAATGATAGCGGAGCAACATCTACGCTAGTCACAGCGGTGTCTGGAAGCGACGAGCCCGTGAGCATCAACGGGCAGGCTCTGTCCACCGGCGGCAGCGCAACCGTTGCCATCCCCAACAGCGGCACAACCGACATTGTCGTGGGAATCGGTGCTAAAACCTACACGCTGACGATCCTGCGCAATAGCGGCACAGGCGGCAATGAAGGCGGTGGCGGCGGCAGCAGCTCGCCGAGCTACTCCATCACCGTGGATAAGACCAAGAACGGTACGATCACCGTTTCCCCCAGAAACGCGAGCCACGGCGACACCGTGACCATCACCGCGACGCCCGACAAGGGCTACGAGCTCGAAATGCTCAAGGTGCTCGACCGCAGCGGCGACGCGCTGAAGCTCACCGAGAAGAACGGCAAGTACACCTTCAAGATGCCCAGCGGCAAGGTCACCATCAAGGCCAGCTTCGTTGAGGAGGTTCCGGAGCAGATTTTCAAGGATGTTCCCGCGAACGCTTACTACTACGAGGCGGTCAAGTGGGCGCAGGAGAAGGGGATCACCGGCGGCATCGGCAATGGACTGTTCGGCCCCAACGATCCCTGCACCCGCGCGCAGATCGTCACCTTCCTGTGGCGTGCCGCTGGCAGTCCTGAACCCGAAACCCGCGCCATGCCGTTTACCGACATCCCCGTGGGCAGCTATTATTACGACGCTGTGCTGTGGGCGGTGGAGAATGACATCACCAAGGGCACCAGCGACACCACGTTCAGCCCCAACATGACCTGCACTCGCGCCCAGATCGTCGCGTTCCTGTGGCGTTCCGAGAAGTCCCCGGCAGCGGGTACGGCCAATCCCTTTGCCGATGTGAAGTCCACCGCCTACTATGCTGATGCGGTTCTGTGGGCGGCCAAGGAGGACATCACCAAGGGAACCACCAACACCACATTCAGCCCCGGCGCGGATTGCACCAGAGCGCAGATCGTGACCTTCCTCTGGCGCTGCAAGAAGTGACCGGCTGACATACGGCTAAACATCAAAGCCGCTGGCATGACCACATAAGCGAACATCGGACAGCGCAGCGGACGGGCTTTTCGCCTTGACGCTGCGCTGTTCTCTTTTCGCTGCAAGAGACAAAGAGCTACCGCAATATTTTTTCTGCACTTTTTAGCCGTTTTTAGCGGTTTTCTCTCAATTCTAATTACTTTCCTGACACCTTGTGACTCGCAACCCCCATGTGTCCCAAATCTGTCTGTGGCATTTTATGTGGTCAAAAGCAAAGTCTTGCCGGATTGATCCGGCGAGGCTTTGCGGTATTCTCGCATCCCGCTTTTCTGCTCGATGAACAACACGAAAACCGCGCCGAGCCCCCCGCGCCGTGGGATGCAATCAAAGAGTATGGGCTGTGCGGAACTCTTCTGTTGACATTTCAACAACCATGTGGTATAGTCTGACCGTTGAGATTTCAACAAAAGCATTCGTGAGAGAGGAGCGCAGCCATGCAGGAGCGATTTGAGACGTTTACGGTTTTGATCAACCGGATCAGCCGCGACATACGGAGGATAAAAAATCAGGAGATGGCCGTCTATCATCTGCGAAGCGCCCACGTGTCCTGTCTGTACTACATATATTCTCTGGATGGCGTGACCTCGGCGGAGCTGTGCGAGCACTGCGAGGAGGACAAGGCGACCATTTCCCGTGCGTTGGACTATCTGGAAACGAACGGATTTATCGTCCGGGATTCCGACCGGGTCAAACGGTACAGAAACCCTCTGCGCTTGACCGAAAAAGGGCAGGAGGTCGGCAAAAGGATCGCGGAGAAGATTGGCGCTGTCCTCGATACGGTCAGCCGTACCCTCACGGAGGACGAACGAGCAGCACTTTACCGCAGCCTTTCCGCCATCAGCAGAAGCTTGAACGCAATCGCCCAAAGCAGCGGGAAACAGGAGGCTTGAAGAAATTGAAAACAAGGATCATTGTGGATTCCACCGCGGATCTGGTTCCCGAGATCAAGGCGCGGGTCTATACGGTGCCTCTCACCGTTCATTTCGGTCAGGAGGAATACATCGACGGCGTAACCATTGACCACAGAACATTCTACGAGAAGCTCGTCGAAAGCGATGTGATGCCCACCACCAGTCAGGCGACCCCGAGCGACTTTATCGAAGAGTTTGAAAAGGCAAGGCAGGCGGGCGAATCAGCCGTTGTTATTACCCTTGCATCCAAATTTTCCGGCACATATCAAAGCGCCATGATCGCGGCGGCGGATTATGAAAACATTTATGTTGTAGATGGTACCAGCGCAGCGATGGGAACAGGGATTCTGGTGGAGCTTGCGTTCCGGCTTTTGGACGCGGGAATGTCCGCAGAGGAAATTGCGGATGCTCTGGAGAAAGAGAAGAAAAAAATCGTTGTTGTGGCGCTGGTAGATACCCTCGAATACCTCAAGCGGGGCGGCCGCATTTCAAAGACAGCCGCATTCGCCGGAGGGGTACTGAACATCAAGCCTGTGATCTCCGTCACTGACGGCGAGATACACCTGCTGGGGAAGGCACGCGGCTCGAAAATGGGGAACAATCTGCTCGTTCAGGAGATCGACAAGGCGGGCGGCATTGATTTCAGCATGCCGGTTCTGCTGGGCTACAGTGGAATTTCTGACGCGCTGCTGCTAAAGTATATCGAAGACAGCCGTCACATCTGGGAGGGAAAACTGAAAGAAATTCGCTATACGACCGTAGGAAGTGTGATCGGAACCCATGCGGGCCCCGGCGCTGTTGTGGTAGCGTTTTTCAAGAATCAATATAACGCAGAACAGAACAGCAGCGATTGAAGAAGCTGCAATAAAGACAGGACTGCGCCGCATCGTCGTTTCATTTGACGGCGATGCGGCGCAGTATCGTTTTATCCGACGCCATAAACCACGATCGAGATCACACAGGCCAGCAGACTGACCGCCGAGCCGGCCAGAAGCTGCGGCAGGGTATGGCGCGACAGCTTTAGGGATGAGCGGTACACTGCTGCGATCAGCAGAACGGACGGTATGACAAAAAGCGGATGCAGCTTCCATGTCAGCAGAAACGCCGGAGCTGTTGTACTGCAGGCGTGTCCGCTTGCGCGAAGGCCAAAGCCCGCGTTGAGCAGCAACAGCGCCGCGATGGAAATGACATAAGAGAGAAACAGGATATGGACGAGCCAAGAGCATGGCGTCAGCATTGACCAGAGAAACCCGCACAGATACCCAACGGCGCTGCATACCAGCGCCGTGCCGCGCTGCCCCCTGCGCCGGTCCTTTCCAATGTGGAAGATCTCCCGCAGCGGGTACGCCGCCAATGGGATAACCAGCAGGGACACCTCGCACAGCAGCAGCTCCCTGCGCGTCAGAAGCCCTGCCGAAGCGTACATCAGAAGCAGCGTTACCCCGATGACGATGGGCGGCAGTGTCAGAATGCGTACCGCAAGATGCGGCAGCGCCTTCCTGTCCGAGACCTTCGTTTTCATAACTCAAAGCCCAGCATAATCCCGCCGTGTTCTGCATAGTAGCTGCACAGCCCACGTAGCGGATAGCTTTTCACCTCCGCCCCCGGAAATCGCCGCCGGAGCTCGGTGCAGAGCTCCAATGCAAATGCCGCGTTCCGGCAATGCCCGATGCGGACGCTGCCGCCCCTGTAGCCAAGCCGCACCATTTCACTCAACAGGAGCTCCTGCGTTTTTCGAGCGCCCCGACATTTGCCGAGCATCTCAAGCGTGCCCTCCTCGCTGGCCTGCCCAACGGCGCGGATGCCGAGAACACCGGCCATCGTTGCCGCCAGCTTGCTGATTCGTCCGTTCTGGGCGAGATTGTGCATGGATTCCAGCGCAAAGAGCAGATGGGTACGGCGCTGATACTGCTGTACGGCTGTGCAGACCTCCTCGAAGCTCTTGCCGGAGCGCAGTTCGGCGGCTGACTTTTCGATGAGCAGGGCGATCTCCGGACCGGCGGACAGCGTGTCCACCACAAAAATGCGGCGAGAGGGATTCTGCTCCTCGCAGCGTTTCTTTGCGGCAAGTGCCGCGCTACAGCTGCCCGAAAGGCTGCTTGTAATGGTGAACGCGAGTACATCGCCGCTTTCGCCAAAGGCGGACTCCCAGTCCGCGATGTTCGGGCAGGCGCTGAAGGTGCGGCCCTTCGTGCCGCGAAGTGTTGTGACCATCGCGTCGACATTGAGCGCGGCGTCATCGCGAAATTCCTCCACAGCAGTACGGACGGTGAGCGGAACGCTGACAAAGTCCACGCCGTCCATGGTAAGCAGGTCGCAGCTTGAGTCTGCGGCAATGCGGATCTGATCCATAAGGTGACCTCCAACTGAAAAAGTGTCGTTCGGTTCCGGTAAGGGATGGATGCAGTTTATCAGCTTTTTATTTCTTCGTCAACGGTTTTTAATAAACCGTTAAAAATATTTCGCAAAGCCGTTGAACTTTGTAGAGGAAACGCTTATAATAACAATATGGAAAAAGAAATGCAAAACAGAATCACAGCGGACATCGCGGCCTTCCGTCTGCCGCGCTATGCACAGATCCCGGAGGTCGGACTGTATCTGGAGCAGGTGGTGCGCTATATCAACGCCCGGTTGGCACCGTTAGGAGAGCCTGAACTGACTGGCTCCATGGTGAGCAACTATGTCAAGCAGAAGCTGGTTCCTGCCCCTCAAAAAAAGCTGTATACAGCCGAACATCTTGCGCGGCTTCTGTTCATCGCGGTGGTCAAGCCTGTTGTTCCCTTGGAGGGGCTTCGACTGATGTTTAGCATACAGGAGGAGTGCTATCCCCTTCAGACCGCCTATGACTACTTCTGCGATGAGTTTGAGAATATGCTCGGCGCAGCGTTTGGTGTCGCTCCTGCCGTGGAGGGACTTGGTGAAACCGAGTCTGATGCCAAGGATCTCCTGCGCAGCACGATCTCGGCTACCGTCAACAAGGTCTGTCTGGACCGGTATCTGGAGGAGTATCGAAAGCGGCGGGAGCAGGCTGAGACTATTGCGGAAAAAGAAATCTCCCTGTTATAGTAGAAATGCTGTCTGGCAGCTACAAGCTGTAAAGCAACGGGAGACCATTCAGAAATGAAGTGGCAGAAGAAGTTTAGCAGACTATACCAACGCCACATGAGGCGTGGCCGACAGCATGGAGCTTTGCCCGCGTAAGGAATATCCCCGGCTTGGCCGGGGATATTCCTTACGTCTCTCTGCCATGATTACAGTGCAAAACAGAAGAACATGCTCCGAGCCCTTCATCGCCATGTCCTAATTGATAAAGAGCTTTCATTGTTCCTGCATCGCTGCAATAGAGGGTATCCGAAGATTCTCTCTATCGTGATGATATGCCGAGCATCCTCCATGGTGCATCTGAAGCCTTCGACTTTGCGCCCGGACAGTACAGCGTGCTGAGAGGAGGCTCCCTGTGCGTCGAGGCTTGTCTGATTCTGCATACTTCTCTGCAAGCAGAATCTTCTCGACTTCTGCCTTACAAAAGCCTATTTACCCGCCTGCGTTTCGCAGTAGCGGCAGCGGTAAACGCGCTTTTCACGATCCGTTAGCACAAACTCCTGCGGCAGCTCCTGCTCAACGGAGGTGATGCAGCGCGGGTTTTTGCACTTGAGCACGCCGCGGATGCGCTCAGGCAACTTGAGCGTGCGCTTTTCCACAAGTTTCCCATCGCGGATGATGTTGACGGTGATGCTCGGATCGACATAGCCGATCAGGTCCCAGTCAAGGTCCATTTCGCGGTCGATCTTGATGATGTCCTTGCAGCCGAGCTTGCCGCTCGTAACATTTTTGAGGATGGCCACCGTGCAGTCAAGCTGATCGAGGCCGAGGATCTGATAGAGCTCCATGGATTTGCCCGCGGTGATGTGGTCGATGACGATGCCGTTTTGAATAGAGTCAATGATCATTGTGTCGCACTTCCTTTCTCACTTGATTTCCAACAGCTTGAGGATCAGCGCCATGCGGATGTACTTGCCGTACTGCACCTGCTTGAAGTAGCACGCGCGCGGGTCGTCGTCCACGGCGACGGAGATCTCGTTCACACGCGGCAGCGGATGCAGGATGCGAAGAGACTCCTTCGCGCCCCTGAGCTTGTCGGGCGTGAGGATGTAGCTGTCCTTGAGGCGCAGATAGTCTTCCTCGTTGAAGAAGCGCTCGCGCTGCACGCGCGTCATGTAGAGGATGTCCAGCTCCGGCATGACGGCCTCGAGATCGGTGGACTGCGTGTAGGGGATATTCTTGGCCTTGATGTACTGCTCCTTGACATAGCGCGGCAGCTTGAGCTCCTCGGGTGAGATGAGCACAAAGCGGACGCCGGGGTAGCGGCTCATCGCGGAGACAAGGGAGTGCACCGTGCGCCCGAACTTGAGGTCACCGCAGAGACCGACGGTGAGGTTTTCGAAGCGGCCCATCTCGCGGTGGATGGTCAGAAGGTCGGTGAGTGTCTGCGTGGGGTGGTTGTGGCCGCCGTCGCCTGCGTTGATGACGGGCACGAGCGAGTGCATGGACGCCACCAGCGGCGCGCCCTCCTTGGGGTGGCGCATGGCGATGATATCGCTGTAACAGCTCACGGTGCGCACGGTATCCGCCACGCTCTCGCCCTTGGCAGCGGACGAGCTTTTCGCCTCCGAGAAGCCGAGCACCTTGCCGCCGAGGGAGAGCATCGCGCTCTCAAAGCTCAGACGGGTGCGGGTGGAGGGCTCAAAAAAGAGGGTCGCGAGGATCTTGCCGTCGCACTTGTGTGCGTATTCGGCGGGATGGTCGATGATGTCGCCGGCGGTATTCACCAGCTCCATGATCTCCTGCTCGGAGAGCTCCAGAATGTCGATCAGGCTTTTCATATCAGTTTGTTCCTCCTTTTGTGATCCAGCTTTCGTCGGCGGGGTCGTCGCGGAAGGCCAGCAGCCGCGCGACATCCGCCTCTGTGATGTAATGCTCCTCTGCGCCCACGCGGGCGATTGTATCCAAATTTGTCAGGCTCACGCTCTTGACCTTCGCCTCGGCCATGCGCTTGACGCCCTTTTTCATGCTGTAGGTGAAGATGCTCACAACGCCGAGCACCTCGGCGCCGGCCTCACGCAGCGCCGCGACCGTATCCAGCACACTGCCGCCGGTGGAGATGAGGTCCTCGATCACGACGACCCTCTGCCCCGCCTCGAGCCTGCCCTCGATCTGATTTTTTCTGCCGTGGTCCTTGCTGCCCGAGCGTACATAGCCCATAGGCAGGCCGAGCAGATGCGCGGCGATGGCGGCGTGGGCGATGCCCGCCGTGGCGGTGCCCATCAAAACCTCCGCCTGCGGGAACTCGCGGCGCACCGTGTCCGCGATGGCGCGCTCGACTGTATCGCGCACGGCGGGAGCGGTGAGAATGAGGCGGTTATCGCAATAGATCGGGCTTTTGATGCCGCTTGCCCAAGTGAACGGCTCCTGCGGGCGCAGAAAGACCGCGCCGATGGAGAGCAGACCCTGTGCGATTTTGCTACTGATGTCCATGTCCATTTTCCTCCCTGTTTTTTATTGTTGAAGCAATGCTGTTTTCAGCTCGTCGAGATCGGTGGCCAGAAAGTCCGCCCCGGCGGCGCTCAGCTCCTCGCGGCTTCCGTAGCCGTAGAGAACGCCGATGGCCTCAAGGCCGTTGGCATGCGCCCCGTATATGTCGTGGCGGCGGTCGCCGACCATGACAGCGTGTCCCGTCACATCGGCGCGCATGAGCGCCGTGCGCACGACGCTCGCCTTGTCCGCGCTGGCCCTGTCTTCCGGGTGGGAGCCGCAAATGAGGTCGAAATAACGCTCCAGCGAAAAATGCTCTAAAATTTTGCGCGCAAAGCTCTCAGGCTTCGAGGTGGCGACGATCAGACGCAGCCCCGCCGCGTGCAGCGCGGCAAGAAACTCCGCCATTCCCTCGTAGGGCACATTCTCCGCCCAGCCGCGGCGGGCGAAGTAATCGCGAAATTCGCAGACCGCCCGCTCCGTCTCCGCCTCGTCCATGCCGCAAATCGCCGAAAAGCTCTCGTGGAGCGGCGGACCGATGAAGGCAGTCAGCGTATCTCGCGGCGGCAGCTCGCGGCCAAGGCGCTCGAGCGCATAGCTCACCGATTTTACGATGCCCTCCTGCGAGTCGGTCAGCGTTCCGTCCATGTCAAAGAGAACTGTATCCCATCGCATCAGCCAATGAACTCCTCTCGGCAGCGGCGGTAGGCGGCCGCGGGGTCCTCCGCCTGCGTGATGGGACGGCCCACCACGATGTAGTCGGAGCCAAGTTCTTTGGCCTTGGCCGGCGTGGTGACCCGTTTCTGGTCGCCCGCGTCCCCGTCGGCAAAGCGCACACCGGGGGTCACGGTGAGGAAGTCCTTGCCGCAGCGCTGGTGGACTGCCCCAGCCTCCAGCGGAGAGCACACCACGCCGTCCAGACCCGCCTGCGCGGCGTTTTCGGCATAGTGCATCACCACCTCGGCAAGCGGCTTTTCGATCCACAGCTCCCGCTCCATGCGCTCCTGATCGGTAGAGGTGAGCTGGGTCACGGCGATGAGCAGCGGACGGGTGCCGCCGGGCCGGGTGAGGCCCTCCAGCGCGGCGGTCATCATGGCGGCGGTACCGGCGGCGTGGAGGTTCACGATGTCCACATCCAGCGCGGACAATGCCGCCATGGCCTTTTTCACGGTGTTGGGAATGTCATGCAGCTTCAGATCCAGGAAGATCTTGTGGCCCCGTGCCCGAATCTCCCGGACAATGGAGGGCCCTTCGGCGTAAAACAGCTCCATGCCGATCTTCACAAAGGGCTTTTCCTCGGTGAAGCGGTCCAGAAATGCCAGTGTCTTTTCCTTGCTGTCAAAGTCCAGCGCGACGATAACGTCCTTACCCATGATGTGCTCCTCCTATGATCTCCGTCAGATTTTCCATGCCGTACCGTTCCATCACGGCAGGCAGATCTTCGATAATGGTCTTGCAGGCATACGGCTCCACAAGGTTCGCCGCGCCCACGCCGACGGCGGCGGCCCCCGCCAGCATCAGCTCGATGACGTCCTCCGCCGTGGTGACGCCGCCCATACCCACGATGGGGATGGAAACAGCCTCGTAGACCTGATACACCATCCGCACCGCCAGCGGGAGCATTCCCGGGCCGGACATACCGCCGGTGGTGTTGGCCAGCAGCGGACGGCGGCGTTTCAGGTCGATGCGCATCCCCGGCAGGGTGTTGATAAGGCTCACGCCGTCGGCCCCCGCGTCCTCGCAGGCCTTGGCAACGGCGGCAATATCAGCCGCCGTGGGGGACAACTTCAAAATGATGGGCTTTTTCGTCACCGCCCGGACAGCCTTCGTCACCTCGGCGGCGGACTTGGGATCCGCGCCGAAGGCGGCCCCGCCGCCGTGGACGTTGGGACAGGAGATGTTGACCTCCAACCAGCCCACCTGCTCCTGCGCGTCTAACTTCTCGCAGACCTCGGCGTATTCCGCCACGGAAAAGCCGCTGACATTCGCCATCACCGGCTTGTGAAATACCTGCTTGAGCTTTGGCAGCTCCGTTTCGATCACCGCGTCCACGCCGGGGTTTTGCAGCCCCACCGCGTTCAGAAGACCGCCCGCGTACTCCGCGATGCGGGGGGTGGGGTTTCCAAAGCGGGGCTCCCGGGTCGTGCCCTTGAAAGAGAAGGTGCCCAGCACATTGATGTCGTACAGCTCCGCGAACTCATAGCCAAAGCCGAAGGTGCCGCTGGCGGGGATGATGGGGTTGTCCATCTCAATGCCGCAGAGGATCACTTTTGTGTTCACCATACGATCTCCTCCTTTTCCAGCACGGGGCCGTCCTTGCAGATGCGCTTATTGCCGTATTTCGTCTCGCAGGAGCAGCCCATGCAGGCCCCGAAACCGCAGCCCATCCGCTCCTCAAAGCTGAACTGGCCGGAGGTCTTGCAAGCGTCGTACACCGCCTTGAGCATCGGCTCCGGGCCGCAGGTGTAGAGATAGGTGTAGTCGGACACGGCGGCCATGCCGTCGGTCACAAGGCCGTGGATGCCCGCGCTGCCGTCGGCGGTGGCGATGACGACCTCCGCCCCCAGCGCCCGAAATTCCTCCGCTAAAAAGATCTCGGATGCCCGGTTAAAGCCCAGAACGGCGGTGACACGCTTGCCTTGGGCGGTCAGCCGCTTGGCAAGGCTGTACAGCGGCGGGATCCCCACGCCGCCGCCCACCAGCAGGGGGTGTTCCCCGCCGCGGGACACGTCAAAGCCGTTGCCAAGGCCCGTCAGCACATCCAACTCCGTGCCGACAGCCATGTCCGTCATGGCCTCGGTGCCGTGGCCCAAGACTTTATAAATAAGCGTCAATTCTCCGTTCTCCCAATCGCACACGGAGATGGGGCGGCGGAGGAAAAAGCCGGAGAGTTTCAGGTTCACGAACTGCCCCGGCGCGGTGATGGCGGAGGTGTCCCCCGCCAGCCGCAGACGGTAGATCCCATCAGCCAGCCTTGTGTTTTCAGTCACTATCAAGGTTGTTTGCTTCACAATCATTCTCCTTTCAGCAGACGGTTTTTGTCATACCAGACCGCCGTTTCGCCCGTCGCTGTCAGCAGGCAGCGGCCTTGAACCTCCCAGCCTGTAAAGGGCGTTGCCTTACCCATGGAGAGGAAGTCCGTCGGGTCGACGCGGTAGCTGTCATTCAGGTCGAACACGGTAAAGCCGGTGTCCGTGGGGATGTTGAAACGGCGGCAGGGCGCGTCGTGGAGCAGCTCCATGAGCCGTTCCATGGAAATGACACCGGGCTTTACAAGGTAGGTGTAGAGCAGCGGGAAGGCCGTTTCCAGTCCCACGATGCCCATGGCGCTTTTTTCCAGCCCCCTTCCCTTTTCCTCGGCGCTGTGGGGGGCGTGATCCGTGGCGATCATGTCGATGGTGCCGTCCGCCAGACCCTCCAGCAACGCCTCCCGGTCGGCATTGTCCCGGAGAGGCGGGTTCATCTTGAAGCGGCCGTCCTCCTGCAAGCAGGAATCGTCCAGCAGCAGGTAGTGGGGGCCGGTCTCGCAGGTGACATTCAGGCCCTCGGCCTTGGCCTTGCGGATCATGTCTACGCTCTCCTTGGTGGAGATGTGGCAGACGTGATAGCCGCAGCCCGTCTCCCGCACCAGCTCCAGATCCCGCTGGATGGGCCGCCACTCGCTCTCGGAGCATATGCCCCGATGTCCGTGGGCGCGGGCATAAGCGCCGTCGTGGATGTAGCCGCCCCGCAGCAGGGAATTGTCCTCGCAGTGGGCCACGATCAGCTTGCCGAGGCGCTTGGCCTCCAGCATGGCGCGGCGCATCATATCACGATCCTGAACGCCCTTTCCGTCGTCGGAGAAGGCCACCGCGTAGGGGGCCATTGCATCTAAGTCCGCCAGTTCCCTGCCCTGCTCGCCTTTCGTGATGGCCCCGTAGGGCAGAACGCGGATCACGGCGTCCTTTTGAATGGCGTCCAGCTCCATTTGCAGCGTCTCCATGCTGTCCGGCACCGGATTCAGATTCGGCATGGCGCATACGGCGGTATAGCCGCCGTGGGCCGCCGCCAGCGTACCGGTGCGGATGGTCTCCTTATAAGAAAAACCCGGCTCCCGAAGATGTACATGCACATCAACGAAACCGGGTAATATGGTAAAGGAAGAAACATTCAGGGACGAAGGAAAAACAATGTCCTTGCAAAAAACACAATCCCCAAAGGAAACGGAAACATCACCGCCGCTGAAAGCACCTCGGTGGAACACCTGCGCGTCCTTCAAAATCACGGTCACGGTCATCGCCTCTCTTTCCTCAAATTTTTGATAGAATACCACGCGAGGATTGCCTTGTCAAGACAAAAAATGGTTTTTCGACGATAAGTTTTTCCAAGGCAAAGTATAAGCGTATCTTATGAATTGTCATAACGATATAAATATAGCTAAGATTTTCTATCTTCTTTCTCCTTTTTGCGGAATGGACGAAAAGCAGGGCGTATGGTACACTAAAAGCAAGTTGAGCTCTTTGTAACTGACGGAATGTGGGCTACCACGGGGGAGCAGGGAGCATCGCTCTGAGGCGGCGCGTTTCAGAGGCCGACCGTCTGGGCACTCCAACTGCAAAGGGCAGCGGAGCGCCTATTTTTATGTTTGAGGGAGGGAACGCAGATGAGAAAGGTTGCGATCGTTATGGGCAGCAAGAGTGATCTGCCCGTCGCGGAGAAGGCCGTAGGCGTATTGCGAGACTACGGCGTCCAGATGGAAGTGCGCGTATTATCCGCTCACCGGTGTCCGAATGAAGCAAGGGAATTTGCCGCGTCGGCTCGGGAGGGCGGATTTTCTGTTATCCTCGCGTTCGCCGGCATGGCAGCGCATCTTGCCGGTGCGATGGCGGCAAACACCACGCTGCCGGTGATCGGCGTGCCGTGCAGCGGGACGAAGCTTGACGGCGTGGACGCGCTGCTCTCCACCGTGCAGATGCCGAGCGGCATCCCTGTGGCGACGGTGGCAGTGGACGGCGGGAAGAACGCCGCGCTGCTGGCGGTGCAGATCATGGCGGTCTCCGACGCGGAGCTCGCCCAAAAGCTAGACGAGGCGCGGACGCGGGAGCGGGACGCCGTGCTGCGCGCGGACGAAGAGGTTCGGGCGCTCTATCAGTAAATCAGGAAAATACACTTCAAAAAACATAAAGGAGAGCACAAGAAGATGAAACTCGTATATACCGGAAAGACCAAGGACGTATTCGCATTGGAGAACGGCAACTACCTCCTCAAGTTCAAGGATGACTGCACGGGCAAGGACGGCGTGTTTGACCCCGGCGAGAACAGCGTGGGCCTGACCATCGAGGGCGTGGGCAATGTCAACCTGCGCATGACCAAGCACTTTTTTGAAAAGATCAACGCCGCCGGCATCCGCACGCACTATGTCTCCGCGGATCTGAAGGAGACCACGATGGAGGTCCTGCCCGCGAAGGTCTTCGGCCACGGGCTGGAGGTCATCTGCCGTCTCAAGGCGGTGGGGAGCTTCCGCCGCCGCTACGGTGAGTACATTGAAGAGGGCGCCGACCTGCCCGCCTATGTGGAGACGACCTTCAAAAATGACGCGCTGGGCGATCCGCTGGTGACGAAGGACGGTCTTGTGGCGCTGGGCGTGATGACCGAGCAGCAGTATGACGACATCAAGGCCATGACGCAGAAGATCACCGAGATTGTCGCGGATGACCTGCGCGAAAAGGGCCTTGTCCTCTACGACATCAAGTTTGAGTACGGCTACGCGCCGGATGGCAGCGTGATGCTGATCGACGAGATCTCCTCCGGCAATATGCGCGTCTATCGGGACGGAAAGTACATCGACCCCATGACGCTCTCTGAGCTGTTCTTTGCGTAATGGGGGGCTTTTTCGGCGCGGTCTCGGACCGCGATGTCGCGCTGGATGTCTTCTTCGGCACGGACTATCATTCTCACCTCGGCACGCGCCGCGGCGGAATGGTGCTCTTTGACAAGAAGGAGGGCTTCCAGCGCCAGATACACAACATTGAAAATACGCCCTTTCGGACGAAGTTTGAGCGGGACCTCGCGGACTTCCGCGGCCACGCGGGGCTCGGCTGCATCAGCGACAGCGACCCTCAGCCGCTGCTCGTGCGCTCCCATCTGGGCTTGTACGCCATCGTGACGGTCGGCATCATCAACAACACCGACGAGCTGGTGAAGGCTTATCTCTCCGACAAGGGCCAGCAATTTCTGACGCTGAGCAGCGGCCGCGTGAATGTCACCGAGTTGACCGCCGCGCTCATCAATCAGGAAAACGACCTTGTCTCCGGCATCCTCCACGCGATGGAGGTCATCGACGGCTCCATGACGATCCTGATTTTGACCGAGGAAGGAGAGCTGATCGCCGCGCGTGACAGCATGGGGCGCCTCCCTGTGCTGATCGGACAGCGCGAGGACGGCTACTGCGTATCGTTCGAGTCCTTCGCCTATCATAAGCTCGACTATCAGGATGCCTATGAGCTGGGGCCGCGGGAGATCGTCCGGCTGAACGCCAAGGGCTTCCAAACACTCTCTCCCGCGGGGAAGCAGATGAAGATCTGCGCCTTTTTGTGGACCTATTACGGCTACCCGAACTCCAACTACGAGGGTGTGAACGTGGAGCTGATGCGCTATCGCAACGGCGCGATCATGGCGCGGGATGAGGCGGAGCGCGGCGGCGTGCCCGATGTGGATTTTGTCGCCGGCGTGCCGGATTCCGGCGTGCCGCACGCCATGGGCTATGCCAACCACAGCGGCAAGCCCCTTGCGCGCCCCTTTGTGAAATACACCCCGACCTGGCCGCGCTCCTTCATGCCGGAGGATCAGCAGGTGCGCAGCAGAGTGGCGCGCATGAAGCAGATCCCCGTGCCGGAGCTGATCGAGGGGAAGAAGCTGCTGTTTGTGGATGACTCCATCGTGCGCGGCACGCAGCTGCGCGAGACCGTGGATTTTTTATACAGCACCGGCGCGGCGGAGGTCCATATGCGCTCGGCCTGCCCGCCCATCATGTACCCCTGCCGCTACCTGAACTTTTCGCGCGGCAACAGCGCCATGGACCTGCTCGCGCGCCGCATGGTGCAGGAGCTGGAGGGCAACGAGGGCCAAAAGCATCTGGAGGAATACGCCGACAGCCGCACCGAGCGCGGAAAATGCCTGCTGCATGAGATCTGCGCGCAGTTTGGCTTTGATTCACTCTCCTATCAGTCCCTTGACGGGCTGCTGGAGGCGATCGGTATTGACAGGGACAAGGTCTGCACCTACTGCTGGACCGGAAAGGAATGACATTATGGGCATCTCTCACTCGGAAACATACGCGGCCGCCGGCGTTGACATCGAGGCGGGCTATCAGGGCGTAAAAATGATGAACCGCTATGTGCAGCGCACGCTCACAGCCGATGTGATCTCCGATCTCGGCGGCTTCGGCGGGCTTTTCTCGCTGGATCTGCACGGGCTTGAAAAGCCGGTGCTGGTCTCCGGCACGGACGGCGTGGGCACCAAACAGCGCATCGCGCAGCTCATGGATCGTCACAACACCGTCGGCATCGACTGCGTGGCGATGTGCGTCAACGACATCATCTGCTGCGGGGCGAAGCCGCTGTTCTTCCTTGACTACATCGCCATCGGCAAGAACATCCCGGAAAAGGTCGTGTCGCTGGTCTCGGGCGTATCCGAGGGCTGCGTACGCGCGGGCTGTGCGCTCATCGGCGGCGAGACCGCCGAGCACCCCGGCACGATGAAGCCGGACGATTACGACCTTGCGGGCTTTGCCGTGGGCGTCGTGGACCGTGGCAAAATTCTGGACAAGAACAAAATGCAGCCGGGAGACGTGGTCATCGCGCTGCCCTCCAGCGGGCTGCACTCCAACGGCTACTCGCTCGTGCGCAAGGTGTTCGATGTGGAGAACGCCGACCTCGGGCAGTATTACGGTGAGCTGGGCTGCGCGCTGGGCGAGGAGCTGCTGCGCCCGACAAAGATCTATGTCCGTCCTGTGTTAGCGGCCATCGAAGCCGCCGATATCCGCGGCATCAGTCACATCACCGGCGGCGGCTTCTATGAGAACATTCCGCGCTGCATTCCCGACGGCCTGTGCGCGAAGATTGAAAAGAAAGCGCTGCGCATCCCGCCGATCTTCCCCCTGCTCTCGCGCATGGGCGGCATCTCGGAGCGCGATATGTTCAACACCTTCAACATGGGCACAGGCATGGTGCTCGTCGCTGCAAAGGACAGCGCCGTCAAGGCGCTCGCCGCGCTGCATTCTCTCGGTCAGGAGGCCGGCGTCATCGGTGAGATCGTATTGGGCGAGGAAAAGGTGGAGCTATGCTGACACCCGCCCGCATCGCCGTGCTGGTCTCCGGCGGCGGCACGAATTTGCAGGCGCTGCTCGACGCGCAGCGTGACGGAAAAATGCCGCACGGCGAGATCGTGCTGGTCGTTTCTTCCCGCGCGGGGGCCTATGCGCTCACGCGGGCGGAAAACGCGGGTGTTGCGGCGCGCGTGCTCACGCCCTCCTGTGGGCAGGAGCCGTTTGAAAACGAGCTTTCCGTGCTGCTGCGCGAGCAGGAGATCGACCTCATTCTCCTCGCAGGCTTTACGGTCATCCTCAGCGCAGAATTTACAAAGCAGTGGCCGCGGCGCATCCTGAATGTCCATCCGTCCCTGATCCCCGCCTTCTGCGGCAAGGGCATGTATGGCCTGCGGGTGCATGAGGCCGCGCTCGCGCGCGGCGTGAAGGTCACGGGCGCGACGGTGCACTTTGTCAACGAAATTCCCGACGGCGGCGAGATCCTGCTGCAAAAGGCGGTGGAGATCGCGCCGGACGACACGCCCGAAACGTTACAGCGGCGCGTGATGGAGCAGGCGGAATGGCAGATGCTGCCGCTTGCGGCAGAGCGCGTCTGCGCAGAGATCGTAAGAGAGAAGGAGCAGAAAAATGACTGATTTTCTGGAGTTTTTAAGGGCGACCTCTTATCCCGGCCGCGGCATCCTTGTCGGACGCCGCTGTGTGTATTATTTCATCATGGGGCGCAGCGAGAACAGCCGCAACCGCGTCTTTGTCAAGACCGAGGACGGCATCCGCACCGAGGCGTACGACCCCGCCAAGCTCTCTGACCCCAGCCTCATCATCTATCATCCCGTGCGCACGATGGGGCGCGACCTCGTCGTGACGAACGGCGACCAGACCGACACCATCTGCGAGCACGGCGACTTTCGCCGCGGCCTCATGACGCGCGAATACGAGCCCGACGAGCCAAACTGGACGCCGCGCATCTCCGCCATCATGCACGAGGACGGCTCCTTCGAGCTGTCCATCCTCAAGCGTAAGGATGGGCGCTGTCTGCGCGAGTTCTTCTGCTACGAAGGCTGCGACGAGGGCAAGGGCTATTTCATCAGCACCTATCAGGGGGACGGAAACCCCCTGCCCACCTTTGCGGGCGAGCCGATGGAGGCGAGCGTCCCCTCGCCCGAAGAAGTCTGGGCGGCGCTCAACGCGGACAACAAGGTCTCCCTTTATACGAACATGAACGGCGAGGTAAAGCTGTTCAACAAAAACTTAGGCGACTGAGGAGGACGATATGAACGAGCTGGAACTCAAATACGGCTGCAACCCCAACCAGAAGCCCGCGCGTGTTTTCATGAAAAACGGCGCAGCCCTTCCCTTTACGGTTCTCAACGGCAAGCCCGGCTACATCAACCTGCTCGACGCCTTCAACTCCTGGCAGCTCGTGCGCGAGCTGAAGGAGGCGACGGGCCAGCCCGCCGCGGCAAGCTTCAAGCATGTCTCTCCCGCGGGCGCGGCGCTCGGCCTGCCGCTCGACGAGGTGGACAAGCAGATTTACTTTGTTGAGCCTGACGAGGCCCTTTCGCCCATCGCCTGCGCCTATATCCGCGCCCGCGGCGCGGACCGCCTCTGCTCCTACGGCGACTGGGCGGCGCTCTCCGACGAGTGTGACGCTGCGACGGCGGAATATCTGAAAGGCGAGGTCTCCGACGGCATCATTGCCCCCTCGTTCAGCGAGGAGGCACTTGTCATCCTGAAGACGAAAAAGGGCGGCAAGTACAACATCGTGCAGATCGACCCCGCCTATGTTCCCGCGCCGCTGGAGCAGAAGGATGTTTTCGGCATCACCTTCGAGCAGGGGCACAACGACTGCAAAATCGATGAAAGCCTGCTCACGAACATCGTCACCGAAAATAAAGACCTGCCCAAGGGTGCAAAGCGCGATATGCTCCTTGCCCTCATCACGCTCAAATACACCCAGTCCAACTCCGTCTGCTATGTGAAGGACGCTCAGACCGTCGGCGTGGGCGCGGGCCAGCAAAGCCGCATCCACTGCACCCGTCTGGCGGGGCAGAAGGCGGACAACTGGTATCTCCGCCGCCATCCGAAGGTGCTCGCTCTCTCGTTCGTGGACGGCATCCGCCGTCCTGACCGCGACAACGCCATCGATGTCTACCTCTCCGACGAGTGCGACGATGTGCTCGCCGACGGCGCGTGGCAGCGCGTCTTTCAGGAGCGCCCCGAGGCGCTCACGGGCGAGGAAAAGCGCGCTTGGCTCGCGCAGCAGCGCGGCGTGACCGTCGGCTCGGACGCCTTTTTCCCCTTCGGCGACAATGTCGAGCGCGCGCGCAAGAGCGGCGCTTCCTACATCGTCGAGCCGGGCGGCTCGATCCGCGACGACAATGTCATCGAGACGGCGAACAAACACGGCATCACTATGGCGTTCACGGGTATGCGCCTGTTCCATCATTAAGCAAGGAGGAATTTCTCCATGAAGCTCATGGTCATCGGCGGCGGCGGCCGCGAACACGCCATCATTAAAAAGCTGAAGGAAAATCCCGCGGTCGAGAAAATTTACTGTCTGCCCGGCAACGGCGGCATCGCCGCCGACGCAGTCTGCGTCAGTGAGATCGGTGCGAAGGACATCCCCGCGCAGGTCGAATTTGCCAAGGCGCACGGCATTGATTATGCCGTTGTCGCGCCGGACGATCCCCTCGCCCTCGGCGCGGTGGACGCGCTGAGCGCGGCGGGCATCCCCTGCTTCGGCCCTGACAAAAAGGCCGCCGTCATCGAGGCGAGCAAGGCGTTTGCAAAGAACTTGATGCAAAAATACAACATCCCCACCGCAAAATACCGCGTCTTTACCGACGCGCCCTCCGCCTGTGCCTACATCGACGCCGAGGGTGCGCCCATCGTCGTCAAGGCGGACGGTCTCGCGCTCGGCAAGGGCGTCGTCGTCGCGCAGACAGTCGAGGAGGCGAAGGCCGCCGTGCGCGCGATGATCGAGGATAAGACCTTCGGTCAGAGCGGCGCGCGCGTCGTCATCGAGGAATATATGGAGGGGCCCGAGGTCTCGGTGCTGAGCTTCACCGACGGCGAAGCGCTCGTGCCGATGGTCTCCTCCATGGACCACAAGCGTGCGCTCGACGGCGACAAAGGTCCCAACACCGGCGGCATGGGCGCGGTCGCGCCGAACCCGTATTATACAAAGGAGCTTGCGGCGGAGTGCATGGAGAATATCTTCCTGCCGACGATCCGCGCGATGCGCGCCGAGGGCCGCCCCTTCCGCGGCTGCCTCTACTTCGGGCTGATGCTCACCAAGAGCGGCCCGAAGGTCGTGGAGTACAACTGCCGCTTCGGCGACCCCGAAACGCAGGCGGTGCTGCCGCTGCTCAAAAGCGACCTGCTCACCGTCATGCAGGCGACGACGAACGGTACGCTCGCGGACGCGAGCGTGGAATTTTCGACCGGTTCCGCCTGCTGCGTCGTGCTCGCGTCCGAGGGCTACCCCAAAAAGTATGAGAGCGGCTTTCCCATCACGATGAGCGAGGAGGCCGCTGCGCACTGCTATGTCGCGGGCGCAAAAAAGGACGGCGATACGCTCCTGACCGCGGGCGGGCGCGTGCTCGGCATCACCGCCGCCGCCCCCACGCTGAGGGCCGCCGTCGAGGAGGCGTACCGGCTGGCGGAGGGCGTAGCTTTTGCCAACAAATACTGCCGCGGCGACATCGGCAGCGCCGCGCTCGCGGCGCGGGAGGAGAGAGGATAAAATGGTATTTCGGACCTATGTGGAAAAGCGGCAAGGTCTCGCGCCCGAGTGCGAGGCGCTGCTGACGGACTGCCACGATTTTCTCGGCGTGCAGGGCCTGCGCGCCGCGCGTATCTGGAACCGCTATGATGTGGATGGGATCGAGGCCCCTCTCTTTGAAAATGCCTGCAGGAGCGTGTTCTCCGAGCCGCCGCTGGACCTTGTGTCCGACGCGGCGGACACGCAGGACGCCTGCGCGGTCTTTGCCGTCGAGCCCCTGCCCGGTCAGTTCGACCAGCGCGCAGACAGCGCAGCGCAGTGCATCCAGCTTTTGAGCCAAGGCGAGCGCCCGCGCATCCGCACAGCAAAGGTCTACGCGCTCTATGGGATGCTGACGGATGCCGATGTCGAGGCGGTCAAGCGCTATGTCATCAACCCCGTCGAAAGCCGCGAGGCGAGCCTTGCAAAGCCCGAAACGCTCGCCGAGGAGCTTGCCGAGCCAAAGCGCGTTGCGTCCGTCGAGGGCTTCACCGCCATGGACGAGGCCGCGCTCTCCGCGCTGCTCTCCTCCATGGGGCTTGCCATGGATATTGCCGACCTCAAGACGCTGCAAGACTATTTCCGCGAGACCGAGCGCCGCGACCCCACCGTGACCGAGCTGCGCGTGGTCGATACCTACTGGTCCGACCACTGCCGCCACACGACCTTCTCCACACACCTTGACGAGATCCGCATCGACGATGACGCCGTCAAGGGCGCCTATGCGCGCTATCTCGCCGCGCGCGAGGAGGTCTACGGCGCGGAGAAGGCCGCCCAGCGCCCGCAGACGCTTATGGATATTGCGACCATCGGCACAAAGACGCTCAAGGTCCGCGGTCTGCTCCCCGAGCTCGACGAGAGCGAGGAGATCAACGCCTGCTCCATTCATGTGCCCGCCGTGGTGAACGGCAAGGAGCAGGACTGGCTTTTGATGTTCAAAAACGAAACGCATAACCACCCCACCGAGATCGAGCCCTTCGGCGGCGCGGCCACCTGCATCGGCGGCTGCATCCGCGACCCGCTCT
>OJNV01000411.1_pt1 | contig 27284 bp, 27 predicted proteins | sample 1597961 | NCBI WGS metagenome assembly OJNV01 (sample SAMN01915220, study PRJEB22387) | human gut metagenome | isolation source: stool | host: Homo sapiens | place: USA
CGTTCCTGCCGGGCGGCGGGCTGCTGCGGCAGCAGGGCGGCGGCATTGGGCACGCCAAAGGTGCTGACCGCGCCCCACATCACAAAGCCCAGCACCACCGCGGCAGCCGCCGAGACATAGCGGTTTGTCATAATGCGGAAGCTGCGCAGCCGCATAAGGCTCTGCACCTGCGGGATCAGGTCGCGCATCGGCTGCTTCATGCAGTCGGGCGCGGCGTCGATCATGGCCGTGTAGCGCAGCAGACAGTAGTCACAGAAGCTCAGATGCTCGGCGGCCTCCAGTGCGCCGAGGTCGTCCAGCGTGCCGTCCTTAATGGCGTACAGCCCTTCGTCGGTCAGATGGCCTTCGGCGTCAAAGAGTTTGTTGTTATCAAAATAAAGGCTCATTCCTTCTGCCTCCTCTCGGTGATCTGCTGGCGAAGCAGCAGCTTTGCGCGCCACAGCTGGCTGTTGACCGTCGCGGGCGGACGGCCCACCAGCTTAGCGATCTCCGCCGTTTCCCTGTGCTCCAGAAAGTACAGCACGGCAATTTTGCCGTAGGGCTCGCGCAGGCCGCGCACCAGTGTTTCCAGCTCGGCGGCCCCGGCGCGGTCTGCCACACTCTGGGCCGGGTCGTCGGCGTCGCTGCCGGGCGCACCGCGCGGCTCCGGCAGGGCGTCGTCCCCGGGGGCGTCCACCTTGCGCACCCACGCGCTTTTCAAGTGGTCCTTGCATTTGTTGGCCGCCACACGGACGAGCCACTGCTTGTAATACTGCGGCTCGCACCGGTCTATAGCCGAAAACGCGGAGAGGAAGGTGTCCTGAGTCAGATCCTCGGCGGTGTGGGGCTCGTGCACAAATTGCAGGCAAACCGTGTAGATGAGCTTTTGGTATTGCTGCATCAGACCGGTAAATTCTTCATTTGTCAGTTCCCACACCTCCTCTCGCTTTGACCTTCTGTATACTAAAACGAATCCCCCGCGAGCGATATTGCAAACGCGGGGGAATTTTTAAAAATTTTCTTCTTTGGCTTCCCCCAAGGGGGGAAGCTGTCTGCCGCTTGCGGCAGACTGATGAGGGGAGAGTTCACCGGTATCGCCCTTTCATGGGTAATATCCGGCAGGTTTTCCCTCATCCGTCTGCGGGCGGGGCCGCAGACACCTTCCCCCAAGGGGGAAGGCGCTCACAGGGTAAGGTCCAGCTCCACCGGGCAATGGTCGCTCCCCATCACATCCATCAGAATCTCTGCTTTCTCGATCTTATCGGCCAGGCGGCTGCTGACGAGGAAATAGTCGATCCGCCAGCCTGCGTTCCGCTCACGGGCGCGGAAGCGCATGCTCCACCAGCTGTACATGCCGGTGGCGTCGGGGTGCAGGTGGCGGAAGGAATCCGTGAAGCCCGCGGCCAGCAGCTCGCTCAGCTTGCCGCGCTCCTGGTCAGAGAAGCCCGCCGCGCCGCGATTGGGGCCGGGGTTCTTTAAGTCGATGTCCTCATGCGCCACGTTCAAGTCGCCGCAGAGGATGACAGGCTTTTCGGCGTCCAGCTTTTGCAGATAGCGGCGCAGGTCGTCCTCCCACTGCATACGGTAGTCAATGCGCGCCAGCTCGTTCTGGGAGTTGGGCACATAGAGATTGACCAGATAAAAATCCGGGTATTCCAGCGTGATGGCGCGGCCCTCGTGGTTGTGGACGTCCTCGTCGAGGCCATAGCGCACCGACAGCGCAGGCGTTTTGGCCCAGATGGCCGTGCCGGAGTAGCCCTTTTTGTCGGCGCTGTAGATGTACTCGGTGTAGCCCGCGGGCGCAAAATCCGCCTGTCCGGGCTGCATTTTGGTCTCCTGAATGCAGAAGAAGTCCGCGTCCAGCGCGTTGAACACGTCCTCAAAGCCTTTTTTCAGGCAGGCGCGCAGACCGTTGACGTTCCAGCTGATGAATTTCATGGGATGGTACTCCTTTATGTATAATTAGCCGCGAGTATTTTGTCAGCCACGCAGTAGGGGCCGCACATGTGCGGCCCGGCACTTACCGGCAAATGAGCGCTTATGGGAAAAGCCGCGGGCCGGACATGCCCGGCCCCTACCTCTCGGCAAGGTTTTTCTACGCAGCCTTCTTCACCGCGTTCTTTTTCCAGCCACCGCTGACGAACCGGGCCACAAAGCATATAATGCGGCAGATCCAGTCAACGACCATGGCGTACCAGACGCCGACGGCACCCATGCCCATCTGCACGCAGAGCACCCAGCTCAGGCCCATGCGCCAGACCAGCATTGAGGCCGTGGCAACGACCATCGTGAACCGCACGTCGTTGGCGGCACGCAGGGCGTTGGGCAGCACAAAGCTGGCGGGCCAGAGAAAAATTGACATGCCGTTGTGGATCATGACCAGTGTCCACGCCAGTGCGCGGGTCTCGGGCGTCAGGGTGTACATGCTCAAAATTTGGTTCAGAGACAGCAGCACCACAACATTGACCGCGCCCTGGGCGATATAATCCCACAAAAGCAGTTTTTTTGTATAATATTTTGTCTGTTCAAAGTCCTGCGCACCGATGCAGCGGCCAATGACCGTGATCATTGCCAGGCCCATGGCATTGCCGACAATGCAGCCGATGGCGTCCAGATTGTTGGCCACCGCGTTGGCCGAGATATGCACCGTGCCGAACAGCGAGATCATCGAGACGACAAGCACGCGGCCCAGCTGGAACAGGCTGTTCTCAAACGCCGACGGAATGCCGATGTACAGAATGCTTTTGACCGTGCGGCCCTCAAAGCGGGTGACAGATTGCGGCGTGATGCGCAGCTGGTAGTCCTGCCGCGCGGCCAGCGCCAGAATGATGCACGCACCGACAGCGCGGGAGATCAGCGTGGGCACGGCGACGCCCGCGACACCCATTTTCAGCACGAACACACAGAGCGCGTTGCCGCAGAAGTTGATACCGTTGACGATGACCGAGACCTTCATCGACACCGCGCTGTTGCCCGTGGAGCGGAAGATGGCTGCACCCGCGTTGTAAAGCGCCAAAAACGGAAACGACAGCGCCGTGATCGTAAAGTAAGTCAGGCACGCCTGCATGACCTCGTCGGTGATGGTGCCAAAGAAAAGCCGCAGCTGCGCCGTGCGGGTGATGAGGCAGAACGCCGCCACACCGATGCCGAGGATCGCGCTCAGGCCCACGAGCTGGCCCGCGCTTTTGGCGGCATCCACGGGGCGTTTGGCCCCCAGATGCTGGCTTGTGACGACAGCGCCGCCGGTGGCCAGCGCACCGAACAGCGTGATGATCAGCTGGTTGATCATATCGACGAGCGATACACCGGAAATTGCGGCCTCACCCACTGACGATACCATAACGGTATCCGCCATGCCGACGAGAATTTCCAGCATCTGCTCAATGATGAGCGGCCAGAGCAGCGTCAGCAGCTGGCGGTTGGTAAACAGCCTTTCCTTTTTCATTTTTACAATACATCTCACTTTCCCAGTATCGAGTATAGCACAAAAAAAGCCCCCGCGCAATGCGGGGGACAAAAAGGCTTCCCCCTCGGGGGAAGGCTAAGGCTATTTACTCATACCGCAGCGCTTCGATCGGGTCGAGCTTGGCGGCCTTGTTGGCGGGATAATAGCCGAAGAACACGCCGATGGCCATACTGAAGCCGACGGCGATCAGGATTGCAGCGATGCTGGGCTTGGCGGCATAGCCCACCACCTTGCTGAGCACCGTGCCCAGCGCCAGGCCCAGCACAATACCGATGAAGCCGCCGATCAGACAGAGGATGACGCTCTCGGTGATAAACTGCATACGGATGGCCGACGCAGGCGCGCCCAGCGCCTTGCGGGTGCCGATCTCGCGGGTGCGCTCCGTCACGGAGACCATCATGATATTCATAACGCCGATGCCGCCGACAAGCAGCGACAGCGCCGCGATGGCCGAGATGCCGAGCGAAACCGTGTTCATCATACTGCTCATCGAGTCGAGCAGGCTCGCCAGGCTCGATGCGCTGACCGTCCAGGAGTCGTTGCGGGTGTAGTAGCTGGCGAAGAAATCCCCCACCGTGTTGACGAAGTCCGTGACATTGACCGTGCCGCCGTTGGCCACAACGGTGATGCTCTGGTACCCCGCCCCCGCCCCGGCGATGGCCTTGGCAACGTCCAGCGGGATGTAAAAGTCCGTCTGGATGCTGTCGTCGTCGCTGCCGCCGTACATGCTGGAGTAGCTGTCCTCTGTGTATTTGTATACGCCCTGTATATAGAACGTGTACAGATCCTGGTTGATGGTCAGCGTGACCGCCTTGCCGATGGCGTCCTGCGCACTGCCGCCGATGGCCTGCTCGACGAACTTTTCCGACACGCAGGCGACCTTGCGCCCGGCATCCCTGTCGTCGTCCAGCCAGCGTCCGTACAAAATCTGCGAATCATCGTCCCTGGCTGCCAGTGCCGCATGATTGATGCCGCTGACAGTGGCCGTGATAGTCGTGGTCGGGTCACCGTATTTGGCAGTCGTGCCGCTGCCCACCTGCTGGGTCAGTTCGATGTGATGGACCTGGGTCGGGAAAGCGGCTGTAAAATCGTTTATCATCGCATCGGTGATAAGGTCTGCGTCCGACGGTTTGGAATCCATAAACCGGCGCAGCCGGACGCCCTGGGACGTGCCCGACGTGTCGGAGCTGCTTTTCTGCGTTACCGTGACAGAAATGTTACTGGCACCCATGCCGGACATCGAGTCCATGACCGAGCCGGTCATGCTGTTGCCGACGGTCTCGATGGCAATGACCGCCGCAATGCCGATGATGATGCCCAGCATCGTGAGCAGACTGCGCATTTTGTTGCTTCTGACGCTGGTCAGCGCCATGCCGATATTCTCAAAAAGCTGCACGTTCGCCGGTCCCCTTTCGTTCACCCACGATCAGGCCGTCGCGCAGCGTCAGCACCCGCTGGCATTCCTCGGCCAGCTCGGGGTTGTGCGTGATGAGCACGATGGTCTTGTGGTATTTTTCATGCAGCTCGTGAAAGAGATCCATCACGACGCGGCTCGTCTGGCTGTCCAGTGCGCCGGTAGGCTCGTCGGCCAGAATGACCGCCGGGTTCCGCACCAGCGCCCGAGCGATGGAAACACGTTGCTGCTGGCCGCCGGAAAGCTGGTTTGGGCGGTTCCTGAGCTTATCGCCCAGACCCACCTGCTCCAGCACCTCTTTGGCCCGGGCGTGGCGCTCGGCGCGGCCGATGCCCGCATACACCAGCGGTACCTCCACGTTCTCCATCAGGTTGAGCCTTGGCAAAAGGTTGTACTGCTGGAAGATGAAACCCAGCATCTCGTTGCGCACATCTGCCAGCTCGTCTCGGTTCATCTTGCCCACGTCCCTGCCGTTGAGCCGGTAGGTGCCGTAGGTGGGGACGTCCAGACAGCCGATGATGTTCATGCAGGTGGACTTGCCCGAACCGGACTGGCCCACGATGGCCACAAACTCCCCTTTCTCGATCTTCATCGTGATGTGGTCGGCGGCCTTTACCAGCGTATCGCCCATCTGATAATACTTGCACACCTGCTCAAATTCGATCAGAGCGCTCATGGGGCACCTCCTTACCAGATACTGTCGCTGTAACTGTCGCTGTAATAGTCATCCGACACAGAGCTGGTGTCGTAGGCCACCGTGTCGTCCTCCTGCAGGCCGCTCTTGATCTCGGTGTAGCTGTCGTCGCTGACGCCGGTCTCGACCTTGACGTAGACATAGCCGTCCGGTGCGTCCATGTCTTCCACCGCATTGGCTGCGCTGGGAGACTTCTTGCTCACCAGCACATAGCCGCCGCGGATAACGGCAGCATTCGGCACGACGAGAGCGTTACCGGCCTCGGCCACGACGATCTCAGCGTTGGCGTTCATGCCGGGGCGCAGGCCGTCGGTGTTGTCGATGCGGATGGTGATGGGGTAAGTCGTGGTGCCGCCGCTGGAGCTGCCCTTCATGGACACACGGGTGACTGTTCCGACATAGGTCTTGTCCGTCACAGCGTCAGCGGTGAGCTGGACTTTCTGGCCCACGGACAGTGCGCCGATCTGCAGCTCATCCACATTGATGACCATCTCCAGATAGCTCAGGTCGTAGATGACGCAGAGGGTGCTGCCGGAGGTCAGGGCGTCGCCCTGCTTGGCGTCCTTCTCAATGATGGTGCCGCTGATGGGCGAGGTAATGGTGTAGTTGGACATATTGTCCTGCTGGTTCTGCATCGAGATCTCAGCGCTGCGCAGGGACTCGGAAGCAGACTGGATGGATTCGGTCAGCTCGTCGCCGGTCAGCTCGATGATGATGTCACCCTTGGAGACCGCGCCGCCCTCCTGCACATTGATGGCGGAAACGGTGCCGCTGGCCTGAGCGGTCAGGGTGCGCTCTGCCTGATAGGCAAAGGTGGCAGAGGCGATGGAGCTGACGCCATTGACGCTGGCGGTAGCGGCCTGGGCGGTGGTCAGACCGCCGGCATTGTTGACCCGGATGGTGACGGTGCGCACCAGCAGGTTGCCGGTGCTCAGCTCATCGGTGCCAGTGACGGCGGTGATGGTGCCTTTCAGCGTCTCAAAGGTGCCGTCCAGCACCACGTCAGCGCTCTGGCCCACCGAGAAGTTGGCGGCGTCGGCTGCCGGGAACAGCAGGTTCAGCAGCATCTTGGAGCTGTCGCGGATGCCCGCCCCCTCCTGGCCGCTGGTCACCTCGTCGCCCTTTGCGACCTTGAGGCTGCTGACGGTGCCGTCCACCTCTGCGCGGACATACTGGCGGTCCACAGTCTTGTCATAGCTGCGCTGGGCCTGCTGCAGGGCGATGCTGGCTTTTTCCAGATTGGTGGAAGCGTCCGAGCTGTCGATGGTGTAGAGCACATCGCCCTCCTCCACCTTGTCGCCCTCTTCAAAGCCGCCGGTGAGGATCTTGCCGTCCACCAGAGACTTGACGGTATATGTATTGGCCGGGTTCAGCGTGCCGGTGCCGCTCAGGGAGTTGGAGACATCCTGACGGACCGGCGTCGTCTCGGCGTAGGTCACATCGCGGCTGGCAGCGCCATTCCTGCCGCCGCCTATGAGAAAGACAGCGCCCGCTGCCGCCACGACGACCAGCGGCACGAGCCACTTCCAGTTCTTTTTGGCAAATGCGCCTGCACCGGTCCTACCCTTGGCTCCGGTCATTTCCCCGGCAGCCTCAGCAGACTGACCCGCTGCATCCTTTTTCTTTTTCCAGATCATGCTTTTCCTCCTAGTCGATGCAAAAGGGCATAGTTGCCCCTTTGCACGAAAAATCTGTTATTGGTAGTGTATCGCATTTCACCAAAATACTCAAGCGTCCAAATTTCATTTCACCCTTTATTTACAAAATATATGTCCGTTTTTATGCAAAAAGAGAAATACAGGGGTGCCGTGTTGTGCACTTTTCCTATATCTCTCTCTTTTTTGACGTTTTCCAACTATTCAGAGCCCCATCTCGATTCCGCTGCGATGCATCTCGATGTGGCTTCTTGCCATATGAACAAAAAGAAAAGAACGTTCATTCATGCAAGCATGATTCGCGTTCTTTTCGTTCGCATGGCTCTGAATAGTTACAGAATGTCGGAATAATCTAAGATTGTGATGCCGGTTGCAGGATCTTCAATGACTTTCGGGTCATCTCCGGCTGCGTGGGCCTTCTGGAGGAGTTCTTCCGCCGTGTAAACCGGCATGGCAAGTTCGATCGGCTCGGACGGTTCCGGTTCCGGCTCTTCTTCCGGCTCTTCGATGGTTTCTTCAAACTCTTCGATTTCTTCCACAGTTTCCGGCTCTGCAGATTCCGTTTCTTCCGTTTCTTCTGTCACTTCTTCCGCTGTTTCTTCTGCGGCAGCTTCTTCGACAATTTCCGTTTCTTCCACGGCTTCCGGAATTTCTTCGGTTTCTTCTCCTCTTACAAGGTTCTGCAGATCGACGGTATGAAAGGACACCTGCTCCGTTCCTTCTTCTTCCAGATCCGGAATTTCAAATTCGTCCTGTTTCTCTTCTTCTGCCGTTTTCTGGTCGGCTGCTCTCAACTGTTCGATCATTTCCTGTTCTTCCCGTTTCTTTTTTTCTTCCAGAGCAGCTTTCTTTCTGCTGCGAAGCTCTTCGGACGCTTTCTCATCGTCCTCGTCTTCGTCTTCTTCCTCTTCTTCCTCATCCTCTTCTTCATCACGTTTCCATACCTCGGAAAGGATGAACAGAATGACCAGAAACAGAATGGCAAGTCCGATGATCATGATTCCCTCTCTGCTCTGCGCCGCCATCGACAGAAAGCCGATCACCGGAATCGTGATGATCACTTTGCTCACGGTTGCTCTCACGGTAATTTCCGTTGTGTCTCCACTGATCACATTTTTTACGGATGCGGTTCCGGCAGCGATGTCGAGGGACTGTATCGTATAGATATACTTTCCGGAATTGTCATCAACCAGGATTTTGTCTCCCGTCGCAACCGATGACGTATCTGTCTTCTTTGCGTACGTAACAGCGCCGCGGGAAATGTTGGTATTTCCCATCCCGTCTGAGACAAGTGTCGTGATGCCGGCAAACGGCGGAATCACCAGTGCGCCTGCTGACAGGATTGCAAGCAGAAGCAGCGTATTCACAATTACCTTCAGTAATTTTGACATATTCAATTCTCCTTGTATTCTCAGTCTTTGCCCCCTATTATAACCCCTTTTCTTCGATTATGCAAGAAAACGTTACGCATCGTGTCCCGGCCGCCCGGTTCCGCGTGTCGAATTTTTCGATTTTTTCTTGAAGATCTGTCCTGTTTCTTCTATACTATATACATAACCAAAGGGGGAATACTTTCATATGAATACACTGATCAAAACCATCGAAGATCTTTCCCTGAACGCATGGCCGTCTCACCAGATCGAGCTGTACGACGGATGGATTCTTCGTTTTTCTTATTTTTATACACACCGGACCAACAGCGTCGAGCAGATCGGGCCGTCCACGATTCCGGTGGAGGAAAAAGTGCAGTACTGTGAGGAGATCTACCGTCGCTGGGGTACACCGGCAATTTTCAAGATCAGTCCGCTTGTCAATCCCGGCTTTGATGCAATGCTCGCCAACCGCGGCTATGTAGTCCAGCACACGACGCACGTCATGACAATAGATCTGGCGAACTTTGCCAAAAAGGATCCTGCCGTTGCCGTGACCGTCAGCAGCTTTATCCCGCCGAAATGGATTGACAGCCTCTTTGCTTTAAAGAGCACGACGAACGTGATGCACCGCATGGTCGTTCCTTCGATGTACCGCGCCATTCCAAAAGAAACCATCTGTACCTCCATCCAGGATGAAACCGGAACGATCGTTGCCACCGGCCTTGGCATCCGCGACCGTGATTACGTCGGTGTCTATGCCATCCATGTGCATCCTGCGTACCGCCACCGCCACTACGCTTCCTCGATCTGCCGCACAATCCTCTCCGAGGGAATCCGGCTCGGTGCAACGAAAGCGTATCTTCAGGTTGTCGAGGGAAACACACCTGCGATCACACTGTATGAATCGCTCGGTTTTTCCTATCTCTATACCTACTGGTTCCGCGCGAAGAACGTGGTCTGATTTTCGTCTGATTTCACATAAAAAAGCATAGCAAAACGGCATGTCAAAATTTTCTGACATGCCGTTTTGCTCTATGTTCATGCTATAAGTGCAGTAAGATTATTCAGCAGAAGGACTGCTTAAATATTTTTCAACGCCGTCCATGGCTTCGCTCTCGTCTTTTCCGTTTGCGGTCACGGTAACTTCCTCGCCATTGTCCAGACCAAGTGTCATCATACCCATAATGCTCTTCGCATTTACTTTTTTTCTGCCGCTCTCGACGTAGATTTCACTTTCGTACTGGCTCGCTACCTGTACCAGCATGGCAACTGGTCTCGCCTCCAGGCCGCTTGAAAGACGAATTGTGATTGGTTTCTTAATCATAATACTTCTCCTCCTTGTTTCCTTCGCAAATCTTCTGCAATCTCTTTTAGTTTCCTTAATCTATGATTAACTCCGGATTTACCAACAACCGGCGTTAACATCTTGCCCAGTTCCAGAAGCGATGCTTCCGGGTATTGTAAGCGGAGCCTTGCCATCTGCTCCAGCGGTTCCGGCAGAGAAGAAAAGCCTGTGGTTTCTTCGATATACCGGATATCTTCGATCTGGCGGATCGCCGCGCTGACCGTTTTGTTGATGTTGGCAGTTTCACAGTTCACCTTTCGGTTGACACTGCCGCGCATTTCTTTTAAGATCCGCACGTTTTCCAGATTCATAAGTGCGATGTTGGCTTCCATGATGCCAAGCATCTCCACAATCTGTGCGCCTTCTTTCATATAAACCACATGGTGGTTTTTCCGGAGAACGATCCGTGCATCAATTCCAAAGCTTTTCAGAAGTTCCTGCACCTGTTCTGCTCTCGGCGCATCGGGGCAGACAATTTCGAGATGGTAAAACCGGTTGGGATCGCTGATGGAACCGGACGCTAAAAATGCGCCCCGCAGAAATGCCCGTTTGCAGCACTGACGCTGTACCACAACAGCCGGAATCGGCATTGTTAACTGCCGGTCTGTCTCGTGTAACTTCACTGCCTGCAGAATCTGACAGGTTTCTTCCCTGTCATTTGCGCGGATCAGATACGTATTTTCCTTCTGATTCAGCTTAACTGCAAGCTCTGCCTCTATATTAAATGTTTTTTTCAATAAAGTAAAGTACTTTCTTGCCACATACGCATTCTCTGTCTGAATCCGTATCGTCCCGTCCTTCTCGGAAATCTGTCCGCAGAGTGACAGGATCGCCGCTGTTTCCGCAATCTGGCAGTGGCGTGCCGTCGGAAGATGTCTCGATAATTCCTCTTTTACCTCGCTTGAGAATGACATCCTTCCACCTCTAAATTCCTTTTCGGATGGCGTCTTTTTCCAGATCCCGGTGCTCAATCCGGATTCCATAGTCCTTCGCGTTGGAAAGACGCCGGTACAGCTCGTTGGCAAGGGTTACGGAACGGTGTTTTCCGCCGGTGCAGCCGATACTGATAATGAGCTGATGCTTGCCCTCGGAAATATAATTCGGAATCAGAAAACGGATCATATCCTCTAATTTTTCCGCAAACACCTGCGCTGTCTCAAATCCCATCACATAATCCCGCACCGGAGCATCGTTGCCGGAGAGCGGGCGCATGCCTTCTACGTAGTAGGGATTCGGCAGGAACCGCACATCGAAAACAAGGTCCGAATCCGCCGGGATTCCGTATTTGAATCCAAATGAGAGCACGGTGATCATCAGATTTTTGAATTTCTGATCCTGCACGAAAATCTTATCGAGCTCCGCTTTCAGCTCTCTTGTGAGAAGCTGGCTCGTATCGAGAATGTAGTCCGCATCTTTTTTCAGGAACTCAAGTGCTTTGCGCTCTTTTCTAATTCCCTCATCCACCCGTCCAAGGCCTGCCAGCGGGTGCGTTCTTCTCGTCTCTTTGTATCGTTTGACCAGCACGTCATCGGACGCGTCCAGAAACAGGATCTCATAGCAGATTCCGTTGATGCTCATCCACTCCAGAACATTCTGCAGGTCCGGGAGCGCCTGGCCGCTTCGGATATCGATTCCGACTGCCACTTTCTGGATTTCTCCGGAAGTACCGTCGGCGGTAAGCTGTGCAAATTTTTCAACCAGCGGGATCGGAAGGTTATCGACGCAGAAATATTCCGCGTCCTCCAGCATTTTCAACGCTGTACTTTTTCCCGCACCGGACATGCCGGTCACAATTACAAAACGCATGTTTTTTCTCCTTTGGTGGATAACGAAAATCAGAATTCCCCGAGGAACTGGATTTCCGGCTCAAGCTGTACGCCAAACTGTTCTTTTACTTTTGCCTGGATCTGACGGATCAGTTCCATCACATCCGATGCGGTTGCACCGCCTGCATTGATCAGGAAGCCGCAGTGTTTTTCCGATACTTTTGCACCGCCGACTGCGTAGCCGGAAAGTCCGGCATCCATCACAAGCTTGCCTGCGAAATAGCCTTCCGGCCGCTTGAATGCGCTGCCGGCGCTCGGATACTCGAGCGGCTGTTTCTCTACCCGCTTGTTTTTCAATTCCTGCATGCGGGCAAGAATTTCTTCTTTATCTCCCGGAACAAGCATAAGTTCTGCTCCAAGTACGACGTAGCCTCTGTCTTTGATGACGCTGGCACGGTAGCCGAAGCCGAGCTCTTCTTTTTCCAGTTCCCGGATCTCACCTTCTCTTGTGAGTACAGTGACATTCTGTACAATATCCTTCATCTCTCCGCCGTAGGCTCCCGCGTTCATACGGACGCCGCCGCCTAAAGTTCCAGGGATTCCGGAGGCAAACTCCATACCGGAAAGACCGGCTTCTCTTGCCGCCTGGCTGATGGATACGAGCATGCTTCCGGCTTTCGCCCGGATTCTGTTTCCTTCCACTTCGATTCCCTGAAAGTTTTTGTAAACCGAAAGAATCACACCGTGGTAGCCCTCGTCACTTACAACGAGATTGCTGCCGTTTCCGGTGACGAACCACGGGATCTCTTTTTCTTCGCAGAGAGCCACGATTTTTCTGATTTCTTCTTCTGTATGAGGAGCGACGAAATAATCTGCCGGACCGCCCACGCGGAAGGTCGTATGATTTTTCATCGGTTCTGCGGTCTGTACCGCATCTTCCCCTGCAATTGCATAAAGTTCTCTGACAATCTCTTCTTTGATCACGATTTTTACCCTTTGCCGCATCTGCGGCCGAACATTTCATTACGAATTACTACGAATTACAGATTATACTTTTTTAGACGCGAAAGCAGCCGACATCCCTCACTTCTTCGTTCGTTCTGCCAGCCGCTGTTTTTCTTCTTCGTCTGCCCGCCTTTTTTGCAGGCTCACGGGCTATTCTACCACGAACCCTCAAAAAGTGCAACGAACTTTTTTCGTTCCGGCTCTTTTTTCTATCAGATCTTCCGGATTGGTATCATTTCCTACATCAGACAGTCTTTTCCATGGATTCTCGCCGGGGTGACAAGCACCATCTGATTCATGAGATTTTCTTCCGAAAGAACGGCAACGCGCAGATATTCTCTCGTATGTCCCGTCCAGTAACGAATGCCGTCGATCTCGACTTCTTCTTCCATGAGCACTTCCAGCTCTTTTCCGAGGAAGCCTTCCATATATTCCTGTCTCCGTCTCTCGTCCAGTTCCAGCAGAACGTGGCTGCGCTTCGTCTTCTCCTGCTCCGGAATCTGGCCTGCCATCGCTGCGGCGCGGGTGCCTTCTCTTCTCGAATACTTGAAGATGTGAGTCTCGAAGAAATGAATGTCCTCGACAAAGGCGCGCGACTCTTCAAACTCCTCCTCACTCTCCTGCGGGAAACCGACAATCACATCGGTCGTCAGCGCCGGATTTCCATATACCTTACGCAGCAGATCGCATTTGTGTTTGTATTCTTCCGCGGTATATTTCCGGTTCATCCGCTTCAGTGTTCCATTGCTTCCGCTCTGCAGCGAAAGATGGAAATGCGGGCACACCTTCGGCATTGCGGCGATCGCCTCTGCAAACTCTTCGGTGATGATGCCCGGCTCCAGTGATCCGAGACGGATTCTTCTGATGCCGTCCACTGCATCAACAGCGCGGATCAGGTCGAGCAGCGTCTCTTTTTCGCCCTCCGGGAAATCGAGTCCGTAGGAGGAAAGGTGGATACCGGTCAGCACGACTTCCTGGTATCCGGCCTCCGCCAGACGTTTTACTTCTTCTACCACATCACTCTGGCGGCGGCTTCTGACTCTGCCGCGCGCGTACGGGATAATACAATAGGTACAGAACTGATTGCATCCATCCTGTACTTTCAAAAATGCGCGGGTGCGCTCCGCCGTTTTGCTGATCGAGAGTGTCTCGTACTCACGGTTGTGTGTCATATCCACGAGGAAGCTCTTACACTCCGCGTCGGATGGTTTTCCACCGTCCTCACGTTCTGCCAGAAAGTTTTCCAGAATATCCACAAGATCTTTCTTCTTATTATTTCCGATAATCAGATCAATCGCCGTATCCTCTTCGAGTTTTTCCCCAGCCGCCTGCACATAACAGCCGCAGGCCACGACAACCGCATCGGGATTCATCTTTTTCGCTTTGTGCAGCATCTGCCGCGATTTCCGGTCCGCAATGTTCGTCACGGTACACGTATTGATAATGTAAACATCCGCTCCCGGTGCAAAAGGCACGATCTCGTACCCTCTGTTTTCGAGGAGCTGCTGGATGGCTTCCAGCTCATATGCGTTCACTTTACACCCAAGATTATGCAAAGCCACCGTTTTTTTCATGCCATACTCCTTTCTTCTTCATCTTTATTATTAAAAATCACGAAGATTCCACTTTATCTTTGTATGTTTTCGCATTGACTTTTTCCCCTCCAGACGGTAAGATAAAGCTGTTAAATGAGGGTAATAAATAATGTTAACCAAATAACAGGGAGGATTACAAACATGAAAACAGTACAGATTTCTCTTAATTCTATCGACAAAGTAAAATCTTTCGTCAACGACATTTCCAAATTTGATTTTGATTTCGATCTGGTATCCGGAAGATACGTAATCGACGCAAAATCCATCATGGGAATCTTCAGTCTCGACCTTTCCAAACCGATCGACCTGAACATCCATGCTGATGGAGATGCTCTTCAGACCGTACTTGACGTTCTTGCTCCGTACATTGTATAATTACGACAGAACATAAGGGCCGCGCACTCGCCGCGGCTCTTTTTTTGTCTTTGTTTATCATCAGGTCCGGATATCGTTTTTCAAAAAACTCAAAAACGATATCCGGTCTTTTTCTGTTCTGCAAAACACTTTTCCTTAGCAGACCTCGATCGTCTCTGCGGTGGAAACGGCGCGCTCCATCATCTCGTCGATCACGTCGTCCAGATGGCGCTCGGAGCATTTGATGACATTCAGATTCGGTTTTGTCACCGGATGCTTTGCAACGAAGATCGTGCAGCAGTCCTCATACGGCAGAACGGATGTCTCGTACGTACCGATTTTTTCGGAAATATCGACGATCTCCTGTTTGTCGAAACCGATCAGCGGACGGAAGACCGGCATGGTGCAGACTTCATTGGTGACAGCAAGGGAATGCATCGTCTGGCTTGCCACCTGGCCGATGCTCTCTCCGGTGATCAGGCCAAGGCATTTGTCCTGACGGGCAAACGCTTCCGCGATCTTCATCATATAACGGCGCATGATGATGGTCAGCTCGTCATGCGGGCATTTTTCGTAGATTGCAAGCTGGATCTCAGTGAAGTTGACAACATGCAGGCGGATCGGACCGCTGTAGCGTGCAACGAGTTTTGCAAGATCCACAACCTTCTGTTTTGCTCTCTCGCTGGTGTACGGCGGAGCGTGGAAGTAAACGGCATCAATCTTGACACCGCGTTTTGCGATCATGTATCCGGCAACCGGGCTGTCGATACCGCCGGAAAGCAGCAGCATGGCCTTTCCGTTTGTGCCGACCGGCATACCGCCAGGGCCTGCGATGCTCTCGCAGTACAGATAAATTTTCTGACGCAGCTCAACGTTCAGATAGATATCCGGCTCGTGAACGTCTACTTTGAGGTTCGGGCAGACATCGAGAATGCGGCCGCCCAGCTCGCAGTTGACTTCCATCGTATGCATCGGATAATTTTTGTTCGCACGGCGTGCGCATACCTTAAAGGTTTTTTCCTCGGTCGGGTACAGCTCTTTCACATAGGAAACCACTGCCTCTGCCAGATCTTCAAAGCCGGTGTCCTCTAAAATGACAACCGGGCAGATCTCGGCGATACCGAAAACTCTTGTCAGCGCGTCAACAGCGCCCTCATAATCAAAGTCGCCCTCAGTGTTGACATAAATTCGTCCCATCTCACGGGTAACCTGAAAATCTCCGTCCACCGGCGCAAGTGCATGTTCCATCTGCACGCACAGCGCTTTTTCAAACAGATGACGGTTCTTTCCCTTAATGCCGATCTCTGCGTATTTTACCAGAAATGCTTTGTACATCATCGTTTTTTATTCTCCTTTTTTCTCAGCCAGATCACGGAAGAACAGAGGATATTCCTCAGAAAATTTCTTCAGGATCAGGTCAGATACCTGACGCATCTGCGGATGTGCGGCGTTGGCGCTTCTCAGTTTGATAAAGTGGCGCCACTCTCTTAAGTTCATGGTCATGACGATCTCGGTTTTCAGGGAGTTCGGAAGAATGCTTCTTGCCTCCTCCGGCTTTGCCCCGAGTTCGAGCATCTGGAAGTAATACTGCTCTGCAGCTTCCATTGCTTTCTGCCATACCTCGTATTTTTTACGGTCGTTCTCGTCGTCCAGATCATAGGAAAATCCGGTTGCCAGGTCGATACAGGTGATCTGGTTTCCAAATTTATCTTTCGAATAGTTACAGTAGCGGGTGCTCTCCTGGCTGTAGCTTGCGATACGGTGGCGGACGATCTCATGGGTCACGCCGCGGTCGCACGTTACTTTTACGGTGATGGAGCCGTGCTCAATGACGGATTCATGGCCGCGTTTGATGATGCCTGCGATGAATTTCTCTGCAGTGCCTTCTCCAATGCGCTCCTCGCTCTTGTAGCAGACTCTTCCGATTTTCTCGATCCGGCGCAGCATATCCTCGTAGGATTCGGTGCTCAGGATTTCAATTTCCGGCTGTATTGTAATCATAATTTTCCTCTTTCTATTATTTTCTGGTAAATCTGCGCAGCATCGGCAGTACCTCGCGCAGCGTATCCAGGGTGTAATCAATCTGTTCCAGTGTCGTAAATTCGCTGAAGCTGAACCGCACGGCAGACTCCATCTCGGCTTTCGATGCGCCGATGGCAGTCAGCGTCGGGCTTCCGGCTCTCTTGTGTGATGAGCAGGCGCTTCCGGCGGAAACGTAGATCTGGCGTTCCTCCAGCGTGTGCAGCAGCACTTCACTGCGCACGTTTAAGAACGATGCATTGACGATCTGCGGCGCACCCTCTTCTTCCGGCATGCCATGGATGACCACATCGTCCAGCTCCCGTAAGCCTTCGATCAGACGGTGTTTGCAGGCACGCATCTGCGCGGTCTGCTCGTCAAAATGCCTGTAGACGATCTCAGCGGATTTCGCAAGGCCTGCGATGCCCGGCACATTGTCGGTTCCGGAACGCATGCCGTTCTGCTGGCCGCCGCCTAAGATCAGCGGATGGATTTTTACTTTCTCATCAACATATAAAAAGCCGCTTCCCTTTGGTCCGTGAATTTTGTGACCGCTCACGGAGAGCATATCGATTCCCATTCTTTTCGGATAAATCCGGTATTTGCCGAACGCCTGGATCGCATCGACATGAAAATACGTTTTCGGATTTTTCGCCTTGATTCTGCGTCCGATCTCCCCGATTGGCTCAACAGCACCGATCTCATTGTTGACATACATAATCGAAACGAGAATCGTCTCCGGCGTGATCGCTTCTTCGAGTTCGTTCACATCCACAAGGCCTTCTTTATTTACCGGCAGGCGCGTAATACGGAATCCCTGCTCCTCCAGAAATGCCAGCGGTGCCGACACGGCCGGGTGCTCGATCGCGCTTGTGATGATGTGGTTTCCCGTTCTCTTATTTGCCATTGCTGTTCCGACGAGCGCCCAGTTGTCGGACTCTGTGCCACCGGAGGTAAAGAAAATTTCTTTTTCTTTGACTTTCAGAATCTTTGCCAACGTTTCCGGGGCGGTTCTGATATATTGTTCTGCTTCTACCCCTTTTTGATGCATCGCAGACGGATTTCCATAATGATTTACCATCAGATCACAGACGAGATCTGCGGTTTCCTGATAAACACAGGTGGTTGCGGAATTGTCCAGATATGCTTCCATTATCTTGTTCGTTCCCTTCCTTCTAAAAGATACACCAGAATGGAAAGCACGGTCATTCCGGCCGTTTCCGTGCGCAGAATGCGCTTTCCGAGCGTAATCGGCTCTACCTTTGCCTTCATGGCCATTTCCACTTCCGCTTCGTCGATGCCGCCCTCCGGTCCGATCAGGATCGCAATAGATTCACCCGGTTCAATGGATTCCAGAATTTTTCTCGTTCCTTCCATCCCCTCTGCGTTCTCATACGGCATCAGGCGAACGTCTGATTCTGCTATCATTGCAAGCGCCTGCTGAAATGTAACAGGCATGTGTACCGTCGGAATCTGCATCCGTTTGGACTGCTTTGCCGCACCAAGCGCGATCGTCTGCCAACGCTCTGCTTTCTTTTCCGCCTTTTTCCGGTCCAGCTTCACAACGCAGCGTTTCATCTCCACCGGAACAATTTCCGTCGCACCAAGTTCCACTGCTTTTTGGATGATCAGTTCCATTTTGTCACCTTTTGGCAGACCCTGAAACAGCACAATTCCGGACGGGAGTTCTCTGTCTGCTGCTGTGACTTCTTCTACTGCGGCAAGAACCTCCCCTTCCGGGAAATCCGAAACGGCACAATGATATTCCTTTTCGCCTCCGGTACTGACCAGTATTTTTTCGCCCGGCCGCATGCGGAGCACATTTTTGATGTGATTAACGTCACTGCCCGTGATGTGGACAGTGCCGTCATAAATCTGACTTTCTTCTACAAAAAAACGGTACATGAATCTGTTCTCTTTCTCTTCTGGTGTTTCGCTTTTCTTAATTTACATCGGTTTTCTTGCTGTAACAGAAACCCATTCGCCCTGATGTGTAACTTCAACTACTTCAAGTCCCGCTGCAACGACTGCCTCTTTGACAACTTCCTCTTTCACATCGAGAATGCCGGATGTGATATAAACAGCGCCCGGCTTCATCTGGTGTACGATTACCGGCGTCAGCGGAACAAGAACATCTGCAAGAATATTGGCGGTAACGATATCGTATTTCTCGTATCCGACTTTGTCCTGTACTTCTTTGTCATCAATGATATTTCCGATCATCATATCAAACGCTTCTACCGGAATTCCATTGACTTCTTTGTTTTCCTCAACCGCAGGAACCGCACACGGATCGAGATCTGTTCCGACCGCATGACGCGCACCAAGCTTCAGTGCAATAATCGAAAGAATACCGCTTCCGGTTCCGACATCAAGCAGCTCGGTATCCTTTGTCACATATTTCTTTAACTGACGGATGCAAAGCTGTGTTGTCTCATGCATACCCGTTCCAAAGGCTGTGCCCGGATCGATATGGATGATCATTTTATCCCGGTCTTCCGGCTTTACTTCCTCCCAGGACGGGATGATCAGAATGTCGTCCACATAGAACTGTTTGAAATACTGTTTCCAGTTGTTGATCCAGTCCTTGTCCTCTGTCTCAGACTCTGTGATGGTGCACTCTCCAAGGTCCAGGAACTCCTGCATTTCTGCAAGTGCCGCGCGGACATCTGCAAGAACCTTCTCCTTGTTCTCGTCTACATCAAGGTAAAAATTCAGATAGGCAATGCCGTCGTCATCCGGAATATCCGGCATGATATCCACGAACATCTGCTGTTTGTCGCTCTCGGTCAAAGGCTGTTTGTCCTGAATTTCCACGCCTTCGATTCCCACATCGGCCAGAGTGGAGATCACAATGTCTTCCACTTCCGATCTTGTTTTTAATGTAAATTTATTCCATTTCATTGTTTAAACTCCTTTTTGCGCTTCTCTTTTCCATACGTGCAAAGAAAGCCACATTTATCATACACGATATCGTTCCTGTTGTAAATGTTATTTTCGGCTTTTACGGCCCGTCTCAATCCGAAATCTTTGTCAGAAAGCCATCTTTTTTCGCCTTCTGATAACGCCATATCAGCCCGAGTGTGGATAAAATGCGAACCCCAAGATCTATCAGGTTGAACCGGTACAGTGCCGTAAGATCTGCCCCAAGTGCCGTATACAGACGGACACCAAGCAACGGCAGAACACTGTTGGTCAGCGTCGTCATCATCGTAAAGAGGCCGATCAAAAGCGAACGGTTCTTTTCCGGTGCGGCATTTAAAAGAATCTGTACCGTGCAGAGTGCAACGGCACACTGTGGAGCGTTCAGAACCGTCATCAGAACAATAAAAGTAACCCCGCGGTACGCCAACGGTAAATGTGGAACCAAAATCATAATAACCGGGCAGAAGCAAAGACCGATCCCGGCGAAAATCAGTGCAAAATCCGGCGATTTTTTCCGGACAACCTTCGCGATCATTCCAACTGCCGCAAGCTGGCCGATATTGAAAACACCGTTGCAGATGGAAAGTGTCATCTCCGACATTTTGCAATATTTGACCTGTCCTAAATACCACATGCTCCAGTCAAGCTGCCAGGTGATATAGAAAAAGACCACCGGCACGAAAAACCAGCGCAATGCTTTATTTTTCCCCACGCTTGTGATCGCCTCCAGCAGATCAGAAACAGAAAAACGTGAGGATGCCTTCCCCGCTTCTGCCGGAGCTTTGCCCTCCTCCTGCTGTTCCACCGGAATTTTTTTGATTGCAGCGGCCTGCAGCAAAACACAGACAGCACACAGATAAAAGAAGCTTCGGAGTACCAGAAGCTTTCCATCGGCCGTGTGGCATCTTCCCATCAGAATCCCGCAGATCACCGGTGCAAGAATGCCAATCACAAACATGAACTGATTCCGAAAGGCATAGACATCGTTTCGCTGCCGCAGTGAAACCGCAGCACCGAACATTGCCTGCCACTGCGCATTGTAAATAGCAAGTGCCCCCGCAGTAAATGCCAGTGATGCAAAAAACAGCTCCATACATCTCTCGCCGAGTGCCGGTACACTTCCAAGAAATGCATAGCCGGCACACATCACAAGAAGCGTAAGCATCGGTATCGTCTTTGTGGACTTCAGACGATCCGCCAGAATTCCAAGCGGCAGCAGTGCTGCATACGCTACAATGTTCGGCACCATCTGGATAATGCCGATCTGACTGTCGGTTGCACCCATGTTTGTCGCATACAGATTCAGGCCGAAACCGTTGATCGATGTGATATATTGCAGAAATACACCCTCGACGGCAAACAGCAGCATGATCTGCGCAGATGGCGGCATCTTTTTTGCCCGGTAAAACAGACTCTTTTTCATTGCTTCATCCCCCATGCCTTCTTTTGTCATCTTCACGTTCCTGCCCCCTGCCGGATACGTAAAGATTCTGCTCTCATAATGGCAATTTCATGTTCAAATGTCAACAGAAATACCCGGATCCAATGTGAGAATTTTAACGGCATTTTCTGTCAATATTCACAAAAGAAAAAAGGGCATTCTCCCTGTTGAATGCATGGGTTTGGCATAAGAAAAAGGAGCCCCCGTTTTACCGGGAACTCCGCATATTGGAAATGTTTATAGCAATCTCAGAAACTATAGCAAGACCAGAAAATAACGCAAAAAATTCAGAACTGCTTTTTTGCGTTATTTTCGGGGTTTGCTATCAGAATTCGATCTCGCGCAGATATCTGTGCAGCGCATCCTGCCAGGTCGGCAGTTTTTCGAATCCGTTCTCGGTCAGTTTCTCTTTGCTCATGCGGCTGTTGGACGGACGTTTTGCTTTTGCCGGGTACTGGTCAGAGCTTACCGGTGATACACTTACTTTTCCGTAAGCCGGATCGATCTCAGCGGCCTGTTTGAAAATCTCGCAGGCGAACTCATACCAGGAGCAGAGTCCCTCGTTTGTTGCATGGTAGCGGCCGTAGTTCTCTTTCTCTGCCATGTCGACAAGCAGGCGGGACAGGTCGTAGGTGTAGGTCGGGCTTCCTACCTGATCATCTACAACAGTCAGATGATCGTGTGTCTTTCCAAGGTTCAGCATGGTCTTGATGAAGTTCTTTCCGTTCACGCCGAATACCCATGCGATGCGGACGATGTAGAATTTTTTCACCCATTTCTCTACCGCGAGCTCTCCCTCGTATTTCGTCTGGCCGTATACGTTCAGCGGATGACGCTCATCATCCGGCTCCCACGGGCGGGTACCCTGGCCGTCGAATACGTAGTCGGTGGAGATGTAGATCATTTTGCAGTCAAGGTCATGGCAGACTTTTGCGATGTTCTCGGTTCCGACTGCATTGACCTGATGTACTTTTTCTTTTTTGTCATCATCCTCAGCAAGGTCTACAGCGGTCCATGCTGCACAGTGGATTACGACATCCGGGTTTGCTTCGGTAATGACTTTTCTTACGCTTTCTGCATCGGTGATATCCATTTCTTCAATATCAACGCCGATTCCTTCATGACCGCGTTTTGCAAGTTCATTCATGACGTCATGGCCGAGCTGGCCTTTTACACCTGTTACAAATACTCTCATAATGGTTCTCCTTTTTTCTGATTTTGTTATCGTTATGTTTTGTCTGTCTCTTGTTTTTCAGTCTGATTTTCTGTTTGTACCATGAGTATAAAGGATGACGTTATGTCATGGTCAAGCACTTTTTTCAAAAACTGCCCCGGATTTTTCTTCCGGGGCAGTTTTCTTCAACGCTGTTCGCTTTTATTTGTCGATATATTTTCCGTTCATCACATCCATCAGATACTGACCGTACTGATTTTTCTTCAGCGGCTCGATGTCGGTCAGAAGCTGGTCTTTGCCGATCCAGCCGTTCAGGTAACCGATCTCCTCGAGGCACGCAATCTTGCGGTGCTGATGGGTCTCGATGGTTTTTACGAAGTTGGTTGCCTCTACCAGGCTCTCATGTGTACCGGTATCCAGCCAGGTGAAGCCCTGTCCGAGAAGCTCAACGTTCAGGCTGCCGTCTTCCAGATAGATCCGGTTCAGGTCGGTGATCTCAAGCTCTCCGCGCGGTGACGGTTTCAGGTTCTTTGCATACTCTACGACTTTGTTGTCATAGAAGTACAGACCTGTAACACAATAGTTTGATTTCGGTTTCTCCGGTTTCTCTTCGATGGAGATGGCTTTTCCCTCGGAGTCAAATTCTACGATTCCGAAACGCTCCGGATCATCTACATAATAGCCGAATACGGTTGCGCCTTTTCCGGTCTCAGCGTTTTCTACTGCTGCTTTCAGGCGTTTGTTCAGACCGTTTCCGAAGAAGATGTTGTCGCCGAGCACCATGGCAACGGAATCATCCCCGATGAACTCCTCGCCGATGATGAAGGCCTGTGCCAGTCCGTCCGGGCTTGGCTGCACTTTGTAGGTAAGCTGTACACCGAACTGATGGCCGTCTCCGAGCAGTGCCTCAAAACGAGGGGTGTCCTGCGGTGTGGAGATGATCAGGATGTCGCGGATGCCTGCATTCATAAGAACAGACAGCGGATAATAGATCATCGGCTTGTCATAGATCGGGAGAAGCTGTTTCGATGTTACCATAGTTAACGGATAAAGACGTGTGCCGGAACCTCCGGCAAGTACGATACCTTTCATAATTCGTTACTCCTTTTTCGTATATGATACCTCTAGTATAACCTCATTCCCGGAAACGCGTCAACCCGTATCGTAACGTAACCGTTACTGTTCACTCAGCAGTGAAACACTTGCTGTTTCGCTGCGTAAGAACATGTTTCAGGTGTGAGCAACCCTCCTTTTGCGAAGCAAAACTTTAAATGAGGGTTGCGAATGTTACAGTTCGCTGGGCACCAGTGAACTGTAACACGTAACGGTGTGTGATAACTTTGTGACGTTTCTGTTATCAGCAGCTGTATTTCGTCAGTTTCTGGCGGGAATAGATCGAGCTGTTGCGGTTGAATACGTAGGCCGCGGTGCAGACAATAAAGAAATATGGCAGATAATCGTAGCCAAAAATCTCGCCGCCGATGAAAATAGCCGCCAGTAAGGTATTGGTTCCGCCACCGAAAACCGCCGCATAGCCAAGCGCCGCGGAAAGCTCCACCGGAATACCGAACAGATTGCCAAGCACTGCTCCCAGGGTTGCCCCGATGGTAAACCGCGGTGTTACCTCGCCGCCCTGAAACCCGGCGGACCGCGTCAGAATTGTCAGGATAAATTTCAGCGCCCAGTCATATGCATATACCTTTTCCCCATGAAATATCGCTTCCACCAGATTCGTTCCAAAGCCGCAATACCGTCCGCGGTACAGAAGCAGGAACAGAATGCTAAGGATAACACCGATGGAGAAAACACGTACCAGCGGATTTTTGATTTTTTCGCCGAGATATTTTTTCGTGTGCTTTAAGCACCAGGCGAAGAGGCCGCCTGTGATTCCAAAAATAATACCAAGTGTAATCAGACGCACCAGCAGGAACGGTGTCAGGCTTTCGCTGATGTGGACAGCCAGATTTTCTTTGCGGATTCCAAGCAGGGAAGCTACGGCGCTCGCAGAGAAAGATGCGGTAAACGCCGGAAGCAGTGCCTCGTACCGCATTTCACCCGCAGCGAGCACCTCTACCGCAAAGATCACAGCTGCAATCGGCGTTCCGAACATGCCCGCAAAGCCGGCGGCCATACCGGTTACCAGAAAGATACCGGGCGCGTTTTTAAACGGTAATTTTTTGCCGGCAAAATAGGAAAACACAGCACCGATCTGAACGGCAACGCCCTCGCGGCCGGCACTTCCACCGAACAGATGCGTCAACGCCGTTGAGAGCATTGCCAGCGGAATCATGCGAAGCGGAAGCTCTGTCTCCTCCTCATACGCTACATCAAAAATCAGACTCATGCCTCCTTTTCCCCTGCCACCGAATTTCTGATTGACTGCCACGATCACAAGACCTGCCATAGCGAGAAACGGCAGACACCAGAAAAGATGTGCCACGCGAATAGCCGTGACTTTCAAAAGCAGACGGCAGAACAGCGCCTCAATCAGACCGACTGCCGCACCGAGCGGAACGCCGGTCACACCGAGCAGCAGCAGGGCGCCGTAGGTGCGAAGGGATTTCTTCAGTTCTTCTTTCATTCTCTTTCTCTCCTTTTCGAATTCTGCTGTTATCATATCACGAAGCGGACAGATTGTGAACTATGGATACCTTTTCCACATACAAAATGGCGGCAGATTGTCCTCTTTCGCCCAGACTTTTCCGAATAAAATATCATCGTTGAACGCCGCAAACTCCGGCGCAAATCCACCGAGGTAATCTCTTCCTGCTGTTACTTTTTCACTCATTTTCCTTTTCCTCCATACTCTTTGCCAGTGCGTCGGCAAATTTTTCCTGCATCCGGATTACTTCTGTCATCTCCTGCTCCGTAAACTGCGCCGCAGCTTCCTCCTCGGACTGAAACAGCGGAAGAATCAGCTCTCTCGCATACTGTTTTCCCGTTTCAGTCAGACTGATGATTTTTTCCCGCCGGTTTGCCGGATTGACTTCCATTTCGATATATCCTGTTTTCGTTTTTAGTCCGTTTTCGTACTTTTTGTTTTAGTGTTTTTTTTCTTCCTTTGTCAAGATTTCCAAAAGCCTCTTTTTCCCGTATATTTTCCGGCATTTTTCAAATACTAGCAACTGTCCAGACACTGTTAGGGAAAGGAGATTTTGAAGATGAGAAAAATCAGAAGAGTGTATATGACGCTGGCATTGGCGGTATTACTGGCCGGGATGACGGCCTGTGGAAACAACACCACGAATGACACCGGAAATGGCAATACCAACACGGAGAGCGACATGGGACAGACGGATAACAGAAACGATGTCAATACGACAGAGATGCCGTCAAACGACAATGTAAATGATGTGACGGAGGGCACCGATGGGAATGCCAACGGTACGAACGGTACAAATACCGGGGATAGAAATACCCTTGGAGATGATGTCGGCGACGCCGCTGAAGATGTGACCCGTGGTGTCGGTAAGGGCGTTGAGGATGTCGGCCGCGCGGTGGACGATGTGGTAAGCGGCGGCGACAATGAGACGCAGAATCCGCAGGAAAACGGAGCAACTACACAGAATGGAGCGGGGATGGCACAGTAAATATGCACTTCTGCTGCTCCCGGATCTAAAAAACTTCCCTTGGCGAACGATATATGCAGGTTCGCCGGGAAGTTTTTTTACTGCCAGGCACATCAGCACCTGGTTTGATCCGTCACTTTTGATTTTTTCTTTTACAGACCGCATCTGAATTTTCTGCCCTTCGCGCCAAGAATGCTGGCCATCTGATCGCCCCACGCTGCACGCTCTGCATAAATATCAACCCGTTCCAGATCTCCGCTCCGGTCCACAAAGGCAGGGAACAGGAATCCACAGATAGGATTTCCCGGCTCGTATTCTCCAACCAGCGGGCAGACAGCGCAGATCAGATAGGGGAACATCTCCTCGGATTCCCCCAGGCGCTCTTTATCGGAAGCCTTTGCAGGAATATCATACCGGTCATAAAACATGTAAATGGCATAAGCCCCGTGAATCTGCAATCCTTCGATCAGGATATCATAGAACGTTTCCAACAGCGCATCGTTCTTCAGTCCGCATTCCCGCAGCGCCATCAGCATCTGCCAGATACTGCCCGGCCCCTGGGATGTTTCCGGAAAACGGTATTCCCGCAGCTTCTCATTCGATTCCGCAAACGGAATTTTCTTGGCAATCGCCAGATTCCTGGCCTTTTCCGAACCGGACAGTTTCAGAAAATGAATGTTGAAACTGCCGTCATCCTCCCCATCCGAATCCGTATAGCAACCCGCCATCCGCACAAACGAAGTCCGCGCCGGCGTCATCCTCCTCGTCAGCTCCAGCATGTCTTCCCGATTAATCATACATTCCCTCCGACAGTAAATATATTCGAAACTCTCTGCCTTTGATCTTATCATAACATGCTTTTTCTGTCAGCAGGTTTTTCGGAATCAGATGGGATACTTATTGACCAGCTTCTTAAATTCCGCCACAGACACTGCCATACAGTCGGCGGCATCCTGAATGCTGATCGTTTCTTTTTTTAATAAATTTGATAACACCTCAAGTTTGCCTTTTTCAATGCCTTCCGTTTTGCTGTCTTCCATCATTTCATCAATTGCCTGGCTTATATTTTTATAAATTGCGTTCCTTCTCACCATTTGATAAAATCAAGACAGTATCTCGCATTTTATGATTTTGATATAGAAAGGAAAACACATGAAATTAGCAGTAATCAGTGATCTTCATGGGAATTATTATGCACTCTCGGAGGTGATGGAGTTTCTTCGCAGGCAGCAAATTGACGGTATCATCGGGCTGGGGGATTTTGTGACGGATGGGCCGTTTCCGCAGAGGATGATGGGGGTGCTCCGCGAAATGCAGGAGGAGTTTCCGTGCTATCTGGTGCGCGGCAACCGGGAGGAATATCTGCTTGAGAATCTCTGGCAGCCGCAGAACTGGAAGGCGGGTTCTTCGACGAGCGGGCTTCTGGATTACACGTTTCGGAATCTTACCGATCAGGATCTAAAATTTTTTGAGCAGCTGCCGACAGACGGTGTTCTGATTGGAAAGCTGG
>OJNV01000422.1_pt1 | contig 26792 bp, 13 predicted proteins | sample 1597961 | NCBI WGS metagenome assembly OJNV01 (sample SAMN01915220, study PRJEB22387) | human gut metagenome | isolation source: stool | host: Homo sapiens | place: USA
ATATGGACACCATTGCGGACAGCTTACAGGGCGGCGGCACGGTGATCCTGAATGAGGGCGGCGCGGCAAGCTTTGACCCGCAGCTCGTTGCGCCCAGCGAGGAGCTGACCATCGTTGTCGATGGGGCGCAGGGACGCTTCCGCACCACCAACTGGTATATCACGGCTATAGTGACACTGCTCAGCGGAATTTTGGCCTATTTCGTCAGCGGGCGAGCCCTCAAGCCCCTGCACAGCTTCGCCTCTCAGGTAGAGAAGGTGCAGCTGAACAATCTAGCGGATGTGAGGATCGATGAGGACGTGCTGCCGGAATTCCGGCAGCTCAGCCACTCCTTCAACCAGATGCTGGAGCGGTTGAACAACGCCTTTACCGCCCAGCGGCAGTTTACCGGCAATGCCGCCCACGAGCTGCGCACGCCGCTTGCGCTGATGCAGGCGCAGCTGGAGCTGTTTTCCGCAGAGCACACCGATGTGCTGCCGGAGACAGCGGAGTTTCTCCTGCTTTTGCGGGAGCAGACGGAGAGGCTGACGCAGATGACCAAAACGCTGCTGGAAATGAGCAATTTGCAGCAGGTGGCGCGGAACGAGCAGATTCAGCTTATCCCAATGATTGAGGAGATCTTCACAGACCTCGCCCCGCTGGCAGAAAAGCGCGGTGTCACGCTAAAAGCGGAGGGCGACGGCGTTATGACCGGCAGCGATGCGCTGATCTATCGGCTGGTCTTCAACCTGACGGAGAACGCCGTAAAGTACAACCGCCCTGGCGGCTCGGTGTGGGTCTGCGTCACACAGGAGACGGAAAAACTCCTGATCCGCGTTTCCGACACCGGCCGCGGCATTCCGGAGGAATTTCAGCGGAGCATCTTTCAGCCCTTCTTCCGGGTGGACAAGTCCCGCAGCCGCGAGTACGGCGGCGCGGGACTGGGGCTTTCTCTGGTGTGGGAGATCGCCGATCTCCACGGCGGCTGCGTTTGGGTGGAGGAAAGTTCGGACAAGGGCACGACCATCGCGGTGGAGCTGCCGATACAGTGAAGCTGCATCTCACATAAAGCAATAAGCCGCGCAGTGGGAGCACCCTTCGGGCGCTCCCGCCTTATCTTAGCATTTTGAATGACTTTGTATTTTCCCAAAGGCCCCCGCTTCGGCGGGGGCCCTTGTCTTTTCACCTTTCGTTTCCCGCTGCGTAGGATAGACTGTACGGAGTCGCCCGGCTCCGCATACTACGGATACGGAAAAGGGAGTGTCTATGCAATCATCTGTCCTTCAGGGGATATTGCTCCCCTTCTGGGGCACGTCGCTGGGTGCGGCGTGCGTATTCTGCCTGCAAAGAGCGCCCTCCGCCGTTCTGCGCCGCGTGCTGGAGGGCTTCGCCGCCGGGGTGATGACCGCTGCCTCGGTGTGGAGCCTGCTGCTGCCCGCTATCGACTGGGCGGACATGGGCCGCTGGTCCTTCCTTCCGGCGGCGGGCGGTTTCTGGCTGGGGGTGCTGTTCCTGCGGCTGCTGGAGCGACTGCTGCCGGAGGCTGTTACCGACCGTTCCACCACCATGACCCTTCTGGCGGTGACGCTGCACAACATCCCGGAGGGGATGGCGGTGGGTGCGGCCTATGCCGGATGTGTGGCGGCAGGAGCCGCCGCGCCCGCCGCGGCGTTTACGCTGGCGCTGGCCATCGCCATCCAGAATGTGCCGGAGGGCGCCATTGTGGCCCTGCCCCTGCGTACCGCCGGTGCGGGGAAGGGGAGAGCCTTTTTGGGCGGCGTGCTCTCCGGCGTGGTGGAGCCCCTGGCCGCCGGCGTGACGGTGCTGGCGGCGGCGCTCATCGTTCCGGCACTGCCCTGGCTGCTGGGCTTTGCCGCCGGGGCCATGCTCTATGTGGTGGCCGCCGAGCTGCTGCCCACGCGCGGCGATTCCGGCCCGGGGGCGCTGGCCTTTGCCGCGGGCTTTACCGTAATGATGATCCTGGACGTGGCGCTGGGGTAGGGAGGAGGGTTGACAACGGCCAATTCCTGTAATATAATATCGCTGACAAGTAAATAAACAGTCTGTTGATCCAATGTCGCCGGCGGCCGTACAGCCCACCATGGGCCAGGCGTCGGCATAGAAGGAAAGGGGTAGCCAAACCCCGCACGACCGGTACTGTGAGCGCAAGGATGCACCGAAGCGGCGTAAGCCGCCGGGACGAAAGTCCGCCATTGTGGGTAAGCCCATGAGAAGGTAGGCTGCAAACGAGGCGGGAATACTGTTCCCCCGCGGCGCGAGCCAGGAGAATTGCATTGTGTAGGACAAAGTTGCAGCGGGCGCGCTCTCCGTGTGCGGGAATCTTGTACCACCATGTAGATGTACCACGCTGGCCTCCTGAATGGGAGGTCGGTGTTTTTTGCACCGCCTTTTTCGCGGCCGGCCCTTTTGGGCGGGCGGCGGGGGCGGCGACGTCTTTCCGTGGTGCAGGGGTCGTATCTATTGCGTTCGCTGTCCGGCTTTGCGCCGGGCAGCGTTTCATTTTCGCGGGACAGAGTGCACTCTGTCCCATTTTTCATGCCCTGCATGAAAAATATTTCCCTTGCCAGGCTGACACGCTGCCATACACAGCGAAGCGGTGCGGAAAACTCGACTGTCAAGCTGAGGCGCCGTGCGCTTTCCATCTGCACCGTGAAACTGTGCAGACAAGTCCCCTTTGTCAAGCTGAGGCGGCCATTGGCCGCGTGCTTTTCCATAAGTGGGGCGGGGATGTTGCCGCATCCCCGCCCACCCCCTCACGTCGACAAAAAAATTACATATACATAAAGGAGAAAGAGACATGAAGAAGAGGGTCATAAGCTGGCTGCTGACCGTCGTGATGGTCGTCAGCATGCTGCCCACCTCCGTGTTGGCCGACACGCTGGCCGCGGATCAGGAGCAGCAGACCCAGCAGGAACAGATAGCTCCGGTGGACACGGAGAACACCGTCCTTGCCGAGGATGAGGAGACGCAGGAGCAGCAGGAGCCTGCTGCGGAAGTGCCTGTGTCCCGGTCTGCCCGCAGCGGCGGCACGGTGCTGGCGCTGGCGGAAGGAACTGTCAGCTCCGCGAAGGAGTTTGCGGAGATGGACGCCAGCGGCAGCTATAAGCTGACGGCGGACATCACGGTCACTGAGCCGTATGCCAACGACTTTTCCGGTACCTTTGACGGCGACGGCCACACCGTGACGCTGGATATCACCGCTTCCACGGCTAATGTCGGCCTGTTCAAAACACTCTCGGGCGGCGCCGTGGTGAAGAATGTGATCACCGCAGGCAGTATTTCCGGCAAAGTAAACAATGTGGGTGGTATCGCGGGTACTGCGGATGGCAATGTAACTATTGAGAACTGCAAAAATACAGCGAGCATCAAGGGGGGAAAAGGTGCTGGTGGTATTCTTGGCTATAGTGAACCCGGCAGTGGCTTTGTTACGATTTCTTCCTGCGCGAATATGGGAAGTGTGAGTGGTACAAGAAAGCAAGTTGGCGGCATTGCAGGAAATGTTGTAGGAACTCACATAATAAGGAATTGCTATAATCAGGGGGATATAAGTGATGGCGCAGGCATACTCGGTAGAGGAACGAAGGGCGTTCTGGTGGAGAACTGCTATACTGTTGGTTCCGTTGAAACGAACGGTGCAATAATAGCGGTATCATCCAGTTCCTATTCTTCGGACGAGCCATGCCGTATTGTTAACTGCTATGCGCCGAGTGAAACCGTAACGGCGCTGGTACCGTCAACTGTTACGATTAGCAACTCTGGTACCAAATCCTCCGCCGAGATGAAGTCCGCGGAGTTTGCCGCCACCCTTGGCAGCGCATTCCAGTACAATGGGGGCGGCTATCCTACGCTGAAGGACCCGGAGCCAGTGGTGGAAAAGAACGTCGTGTCTATTTCCGTAAAGTCGGCTAAAACGACGTGCTATACCGGCGATGAACTGGAGCTCAGTGTTACAGTTACCTATGACGATAACAGTAGCGAGGTCATCACCAAGGGTTTCACGGTGGCGGGATTTGACAACACCGCGCCGGGAAAGCAGACGGTGACTGTGACCTACAAGGAAAAAACGGATTCCATTGAGATCGAGGTCATTAAGAAGCCTGAGTTTGATGACTTCTTCGCTGGTATTGTTAACAGTGTTGAGGTGACGAATGATGCCACCTATCCTTATGTGGTGGACATGACCGACAGCGACGGCCTTTGCCTGCGCTCCAGCAATCCGGCTCAAGGAAATACAAGCAGTACATCTACGATTACGCTGAAGGCAAAGGCCAATGTGACGCTTAGCTTTAAGTATTGGGGCTGCAATTATGATTCTTCTTACGCAGCTCTTACGATCGTAAAAAACAACAGCTATAATCCAGAGATGCGGTCATGGGGGAGTACTCAGTGGAAGGACTTCACCATTGATCTGAAAAAGGGCGATACGCTGAGACTGAATCTTATAAAGACGTATGTCTCAGGTGATTACTATGTCAAGCTCAAGGATTTCACAGTTTCGTCCCTGTATGAGGTGAAGTTGACAGCGGAGCCTGAAGAGGCTGATGCGGTCGTTGCACTGAAGGACAGCACAGGCGCAGAACTTAAAGGTACGAATGGTGTATACATCGTTTCTGCAGGTGAGTATACCTACACGGTGTCGGCTTATGGGTATGACACTGTTACGGAAACGATCAATGTTGCTGCAGATGTGGCAAAGACGGTGCCGCTGACCAAATCTGCGGCCTATTCCGTGGCGTTTGATATCTCGCGCCCCGCAGGGATCACGGCGGATCCGACAGTGACCGTCAAAACCAACGGTAAGGCGGTATATACCGGTGATGGTACAGGCTGCAGTCTGTCCAATGGCAGCTACGCTTATACAGTTGCCTGCGATGGCTGCGATAATGCCGGCGGTATATTCTCTGTGAATGGCGATAAGATGAATATCACAGTGACGCTGGCAAAAAAGGCGATATTTGAGGATTTCTTTGCCAATTGCCAGGGTATCACCGTCAGCGGTGACAAGGGGAAATTTACCATAGAGGGTGCTGGCAAGGACTCCTATCTCAAGACCACAGAAACGACCACACTGGCTCTCACAGCTACAAAGAATGTGAAGCTGTCGTTCAGCTATATCGCCAATGCGGCAGGGTATGTGGAAGACGAGTGGGATTATGATGAGCCGGGTGAATCCTATTATTTCACCATAAAGAAGAACAGTACACAAGTCAAGCGTGCTGACAGCGAAACTTCTTGGAAAGATTTTTCAGTGGAGCTTACGCAGGGTGATGTGCTGACCATTAGTTATGATGGTTATACCAGTTACTATTACGCAGCCCTGAAGAATTTTGTAGCAGTTCCGTTCTATACCCTCACCCTTAAAACTCCCGACGGTGCAACGGTGGTGCTGAAGGACCGTAGCGGCGCGGAGATCACCGGCAAAAACGGCGCATACACCGTTGCCGCCGGTACCTATGCCTACACCGTCAGCAAGTTCGGCTACGAGACCGAGACGGGGAGCATCACCGTTAATGCCGATGTGAACAAGACCGTCACGCTGAGCGAACTTGCCTCCTGCACCCTGACCTTTGCCGTAACTCCGGCGGAAAACGCTAAGGTGACCGTGACCCACCCCGTGGGCGGCACCATCAAGCCCGAGACCGACGGCGGCTACAAACTCTACCTCGGCGAGACCTATGCCTATACCGTCACCAAGGCGGAGTATATCCCCGTTCACGGCAGCATCACCGCCGCCGAGGACAAGACGCTTTCCTTCACCTTAACTTACGCGGGTGAGGGCTGGGACGGCACCGCCAAGACCGCACCCACCCAAGACAAAAACGGCGTCTATCAGATCGGCACCGCCGCGGAACTGGCCTGGTTTGCCGATGCGGTCAACAAGGGCGACACGACCATCAGCGGCAAGCTCACCGCCAACATCAACCTCAACGGCAAGCCCTGGACGGCCATCGGCACCAGCAGCAATAAGTTCGCCGGCACCCTGGACGGCGATAGTCACACCGTTAGTGGTTTGGCAGGAACTGGCGGGTTAGTCTATTATTTGAGCGCCAATGGAACTGTCAAGAGTTTGTGTGTGGATTGCGCCATTGACGGTACAAGTAATGTCGGAGGTATTGCGGATAAGAGTGAAGGCCGGATTGAAAACTGCCTCGTCAGTGGTTACATCAAAGGCGGCGATGACGTGATCTTTGGTGTTGGCGGTATTGTTGGTCATGGTGTGGCAGGCAATGTCATTAGTGGCTGTGTGAGCACAGCGGATATTCTGTTCAAGTACTCCCGGTATGCGGTGCAAAATGGCGCGGGAGGTATCGTGGGTTATACTTACGGTGCCGTAGAGAACTGCTATTTTGCGGGGAACGTCCACACTAACGCAAAGAGTGTTAGCGCTGGCGGATTTGGCGGACTTGTCGGCTGTGCGCGCAGTAATGCTGTTATGAAAGACTGCTACACTGTAGGTGCTGTCACCGGTCCGGAAAGCAGCTTCGGTGCGGTGGTAGGCAAGGTGAACTCCGGCGCCACCATCACCAACTGCGCTTATCTGGACACCGTCGCACCACAGGCCGCGGCGGATGGCACCACCAGCGGTATGACTGCCCGCACCGCGGACTATATGCGCACCCCGGAATTTGCGGCGGAGATGGGGATGCACCTTGACAGCGGCAACAGCAACGGCGGCTTCCCGGTGCTGCCCTGGCAGGGCGGCACCCCCGTGGACAATGCCGACCTCAAGGCCGCTGCCGCCGCCGCCAACGCCTTGGAACTTCGCGGCATGAGCGCCGCCGACGCCGCCAAGAAAGCCAAGGCCGACTGGTACGCCGAGACTGTGCTGAGATTCTATGACCTTACGGACTATAACGATAAGGCCGACCTCTGTGAGAAATACGGCATCGAAGAGCCCGGCGAAGCGGTCACGGACCTGCACGACTACTTCCTGAACGCCCTGCAAAAGCACTTCTATAAGGAACTGGGGCTCGATGCCGAGAATGCAGACCTTCTGAAGGCCGATGCCACCGGCGTCTATCAGCTCCGCGGCCTTACCCCGGTGAGCAGCGACCCGGAGGAGGAAGAGGAGATCGCGCAGACCTATACCGGCTTCCTGACCCTGCCCGCGAGCGTCACCGTTCCCGTGGAGGGCAGTGGAGAGAAGACCGTTTCCCTCGCATGGACGGCGGATAACGCTCTGGTGAACACCGCCACCGGCGCGCTCACCGCGCCTGCGGCGGATAAGGTCACGGTGACCCTCACCGCCACTCTCCAAAGCGGCGCTGCCACGAAGACCAAGACCTTCACGCTGTGCCTCTGGTCCGAGAATGCGGAAAAGGTGCAGACTCTGGAGGATATTGCCGCCGAGTTCACGCGCAAGAATACCGCCGTGCAGCCTCTGGAGGGCGTGGGGCTCTATGATGAAACCAACATCACCCAAGCCTTCCGCCGCCTGCTGGCAGAGCAGGGCTATGCGGATGTGGCGGACAAGGCCGAGATCACCTATGTCAACGGCAGCGCCAAGGCCAACGGCTTTGACGGCACCAAGGTACAGTACATTGCCGACAACGGCAAAATCACCTACTTCACCGGCGACGGCACCGCCCGCCAGACCGTGCAGTACACGGGGTTGAAGTTCAACATCACCTATGCCGGGGTCACCAAGGAGATCACCCTCCGTGCCACCGTGGGGCGCAGCGCCGACGCGGTGCAGAAACTGCTGGAGAGCGCCGCCGAGTCCCTGAATTGGGAACTCATCCGCGGCGAGAACACCAACGGGGCCACCCAAAGCGAGGTGGCGGGCTGGACGCTCTACACCGTGAACGACCGCATCACCTCCAACCTCACGCTTCCCTCCAGCATTGCGGGGCGCTATGATGTGAAGGTGCAGTGGGGCACCCGGAACACCGAGTGGCTCTACATCACCAACGGCACCAACGGCACCGGCGTGGGCACCGTCAACCGCCCCCTGCAGCCCGCAGACGGCACGGCGCTGCCCGAGAAGGCCGGCAAGTTCCGGCTGATCGCCCGCGTGACCTATGACGCCTTCGATGACTACACGCTGGCGCACATCACCGGCGACAACGGCGTGGAGGTCTATGCCGATGTGCTCTTTGACGCCACCGTTGCGCCCTTCGACAGCAGCGTGACCAGCGAGATGCAAAACGCTCTGGCGGAGAAGTATCAGGGGCTCCTGCGTGACTTTGTGGACAAGACAAAGCCCGTGGACACGACTGCCGTCAGCGACGATATGCAGATGCCCAGACCCGCTCTTCTGGAGCAGGAGGACATCATGACCGACAGTTATAACCAGAAGGTCACGATGGTGAGCCTCACCCCGGATGTGCTGGACTTCAACGGGTATCACGCCATGGTCTACCGCCCACTGCCCGGTGAGAAGCCGGTGGAGGCGAAGTATGTGGTGACCATCACCACCCGCAGCTCCGGCCTTCTGCTGGCGCGGCAGGAGTTCAGCTTCACCATTCAGCCTTTTACCCAGCCGGAGTTGGATGGCGCTGCCGCCTTTATGACGGAGGCGCGGACCGAGAACGCCTACTGGGACGGTATCAAGAACGAGAATACGGATAAGACCAAGGTCACCTCCGACCTGTACCCCTTCGCAGAGATCTGCAAAAACGAGGACGGCACGCTGAAATACGTCCGCGGCACGGTGAATATGACCTTCGACGGCATCGAGGCCGACGATATCCCCGGCTGGCTCGATACGGAGAAGTACCGCTGCTTCCGATCCTCCCGACCCTCCGTCATCGAGAATGAGCTGCTGCGTGTACACCAGCCGGAGTACAATACGACAGTTACGCTGGACAGCGTCCTGACCTACACCAAGTACGCCCAGTATTGGGAAAAGTTCGGCATCAACGGCACCGAGGAGAGCAAGGAACGCTACAAGAACTTTGCCCAATTCTACAAGCAGCCCATCCAGATCGACCTGACGGTGCCCGGTACCACGGGGCAGAATGACCCCAACGAAAATCAGACCCTCACCGTGAAGGTCAAGGTGGACGGCTACAACAAGAACGGCCATACTTTCACGGGAATCTCCGGCTTTACCTTCACCGGCAAGGCCAACGAGGATCCAACCGCTTGGGACGCTGTGAAGGCGTGCCTTGACAGTGCCAACTACACCTATACCGGCAGCGGCGCCTACATCAAGAGCATCACCGATGCGGCGGGCCACACCCTCAAGGAGAAGGGCGACGGCAAGTCCTCCGGCTGGATGTTCGGCCTCACCTTACAGGGCGGCACCGAGACTCTGCCCAAGACCACGCTGGACAACACCTATCTCAAAGACGGCGACACCCTGCGCCTGTTCTTTACCGACACCTATATCCCGCTGGATCCGACGGATCCCGCCGTGCCCGGTGCGGAAGTGCCCGGCTTCGATGAGGCGTATGCCGGCGCCAAGGCGTATATCCAAAGCGCGGTGAGCGCCCCGGTCGTCAGCTATCTCTTCGGCGAGTGGGCGGTACTGGGACAGGCTCGCGCCAAGGTGCCTCTGTCCGAGGCATATATCGCGGCCTATTATGAGAAGGTCGTGGCCTATGTAAAGGCGAACATCGGCTCTGACGGCATCCTCCGGGCTCCCGATGATAAAAACACCCCCGTCATCACCGACAATGAGCGTATTGCCCTGGCTCTTACCGCCATCGGCAAGGACCCCGCCAACGTGGGCGGCGAAAACCTGCTGAAGGCGCTGCAGAACAAGGATATCATGCAGGTCACCGATACCAGTAACACGGATATCAACGGCCTCGTCATGGGTCTGCTGGCGCTCAACAGCCGCAATTACACCTCCGACACCTCCTGGCTGGTGCAGGCTGTTCTTGCACAGCAGAACGAAGACGGCAGCTGGAGAGCCAGCGCCGACACAAAACCCGTCGGCGACGTGGACATGACCGCCATGGCGCTCCAGGCGCTGGCACCCTACCATAAGGACGGCGGCAATGAAACCGTGAACACCGCCGTGAGGAAAGCCCTCAACTGGCTCTCCGGCAAGTATCGAAGCGGCTACGACTCCTCCGAGAGCTGCGCGCAGGTGGTCATCGCCCTTTCCGCCCTGAATTTGGATGCCAACACGGACGCGCGCTTTACCAAGACCGTGGAGGGGAAGACCCTGAGCGTGCTGGGGAACCTCCTGCAGTACCGCGTGGCGGAGAACGGCGGCTTTAAGCATCAGTTCGCAGACAAGGCCGTCAACGAGATGGCCACGGAGCAGGCGCTTTGCGCCATGGCCGCCTATGCGCGCTTTACCGAGAAGGCCAACGCCCTCTACGATATGACCGACGCCGCCTGCGCCCATCGCTTCGGCGAGTGGCAAGTGACCGTGGCCGCCACCTGCACCAAGGACGGCGTCAGCCGCCGGATCTGCTCCATTTGCGGCGCCGTGGAGGAAAAGCCTGTTCCCGCGACGGGACACAAGTTCGGCGCGTGGACGGTGACCAAGGCGGCCACCTGCACCGAAAGCGGTATCAGCACCCGTAAGTGCAGCGTTTGCGGCACGGAGGAGACGATGATCGTCCCGTCTCTGGGGCACAGTATGACTGCCACGGCGGGCAAGGCTGCTACCTGCACCGAGGCAGGCAACAGTGCCTACTGGTCCTGCTCTCGCTGCCACAAGTTCTTCAGCGATGCGGCGGGCAAGACCGAGATCGCCAAGGACAGCTGGGTCATCGCGGCCCTGGGCCACGATGAGGCCACCCGTGCGGCGGTGGCGGCCACCTGCTACGCCTCCGGCCATGAGGCGGATACCTACTGCAAGCGCTGCGGCATTGTCATCACAGCTGGCGCGACCATTCCCGCCACCGGCAAGCACACCTACGTCAACGGCGTCTGCACCGTCTGCGGCGTCAAGAACCCGATGGCCAACGTCAAAGGCGATGACATCAAGGTGGACAGCAAGGACAACACAATCGTCACAGGCGGCGGCCTGGTCATCAAGGCCGATGATACCATCACCGGGGAGGTGCTGGCGGACATCAAGGCAGCAGTGAGCGACGGTGCAATCACCGTGACCGTGACGGATACGCTCCAGCTCACCAACGAGCAGAAGGCCGCCGACGGCGGCAAGAGCGCCCTGACCGAGGCGGCCAAGATGGCCGGTGACGAGGTTAAGAAGGAGCTGAACAAGCTGGCCGAGAAGCTGGACGCCCTGCGCGGCGACAAATCCCGCAAGAACGCGCAGTTGGAGAAGGTCGTAGACGTGACTGTGGCGCTGGTCAAGACGGAAGGGAACGAGATCAAGACCGTGGCGCAGCTTATCGAGCTGCCCCACAGCGTCACCGTGACCATCCCCATCACCGACGAGCTGTACGCGGCCCTTCAGGGCAAGCACGTCTGCGTGGTGCGCAGCCACACGGATAGCAGCGGCAATGTGACCACTGCCGAGCTGTCCGCTACGCTGGGCGGCACCAAGGGCAATTATGTCCTGACCTTCCAGACGGACAAGGCCTCCGCGTTCGCTATCGTCTCCTATGAGACGGTGTCCTCCGGGTACTACTACGGCGGAAGCGGTACGGCCGACAGCGGCAAGAAGGACTCTGCCAACACGGCGGATGACAGTCAGATGGTGCTGTGGCTGGGCAGCGCGGTCCTGGCGGCGGCAGCCGTTGTGGTGCTGACCCGGAAGAAGCGCGTTTCCAAGTAACAACAGAACAGCCGACGCAGGGGCGCGAAAGCGCCTCTGCGTATGGCGCTTTTGTGAGGAATGAGAGATATGAAGAAAAACCACCGATTTTGGCTGTTGGCGCTGGCGCTGTCCCTGCTGCTGACCTGCGCCGCCTGCGGGAAAAAGACCGTATCGTACGCCCCCGGCAACATTCCCGCGGCAACGCAGGAGCAGACCACGGACACCAGGAAGAACGACACAGCTGAAACGGGCACCACCAAGGCTGACGGCAAGCAGGACGCGGCAAAGACTGAGGATAAGACCGCGGACGACAAGAAGCCTGACAAGCAGAAGCCGGCTGGTGAAGCCAAAAAGACCGAGGAGGACACCAAAAAGCAGGAGGATACCAAAAAGCAGGAGGAAGCCAAGCGCCTGGAGGAGCAGAAGCGGCTGGAAGAAGAGAAGAAACAGCAGGAACAGAAGCAGCCTTCTGCGCCGGACCCGGACCCTGCGCCTGCACCTGACCCTGCGCCGGCGGCGTCCGTATCGCTGTACATTTCCTGTGCCACGGTGCTTGATAATATGGACAAGTGCTCCGACGGCGTGAAGGGCCTTATCCCCGCCGACGGCGTGATCCTGTCCGCCACGGTGACCATCACCGAGGGTGAGTCTGTCATGTCCGTACTGAAGCGGGCCTGCGGTGACGCGGGTATCCCGGTGAGCTCCAGCGGCAACTATGTCAGGGGCATCAACGGCCTGTTCGAAAAAAATGTGGGCAGGAGCTCCGGCTGGATGTACTGCGTGGGGGGAACCTTCCCCAGCTATGGCGCGGACAGCTATACGCTCTCCGGCGGCGAGAGTATTCAGTGGCTCTACACCTGTAATATGGGTGCAGACGTGGGCAATACCTACATGGGCTGACAAAAGGGCGGCTTTTGCCGCCCTTTTTCCGCACGCAGGATTGACGTATCCCCTGGCGGCAGGGTATAATTAAAAGGTTAAGACATCATGTATGCAGGAGGTGATCCCATGGACGATACGCTGCGCACTTGCCATCCGGCGGTGAGCTTTGCCTATTTCGCCCTGGTCATCGCCTGCGCGATGCTGCTGATGCACCCGGTGTGTCTGGTTCTGTCGACGCTGGGCGGCGGGTGGTATGTTGCCCGTCTGCTGGGCGGCAAGGGCCTGCGCCGCCACCTGCTGTGGCTGCTGCCCATGGCCCTCCTGGCGGCGGCCCTGAACCCGGCCTTTGTCCACCAGGGCGTCACCATTCTGGCCTACCTGCCCTCCGGCAATCCTTTGACGCTGGAGAGCCTGCTCTACGGTCTGGCCGCCGGCGCCATGCTCAGCGCCGTGGCGCTGTGGTTCGTCTGCGTCACCGATGTCATCACCTCGGACAAGGTGGTGTACCTCTTTGGCCGCGTCATCCCGGCGCTGTCCCTGCTGCTGAGCATGATCCTCCGCTTTGTGCCCCGCTTTGTCCGGCGGCTCCGCGCCGTGGCCCAGGCGCAGCGTCATCTGGGCCGTGATACCCGGACCGGCGCCCCGGCCCGGCGCGTCAGAAGCGCCCTTCGTGTGTTCTCCATCGTCGTCACCTGGAGCCTGGAAAGCGGCCTCATCACCGCCGATAGTATGCGCTGCCGGGGCTATGGCCTGCCGGGGAGGACCTCCTTCTCCCTCTACCGCTTTGACCGGCGTGACGGTGCCGTCGCCCTCTGGCTGGCCTTCTGCGGCCTGTATCTGCTGGGCGGCGGTCTGGCCGGCGGCTTGCGCTTTCAGTATTACCCCATGCTGCTCAGCGGCCCCGTCACACCGCTGACGGTCAGCTTTTTCGCCGTTTACGGCCTGCTCTGCTTTACGCCGGTGCTGCTGGACACCCTGTCCCGGCGCCGCTATCTCGTCCGGAAAGGAGGGACGCCCCGTGCCTGAACTGCTGCGTTTGGAGCATTTTGGCTTCACCTACCCCCAGCAGCCCCGCCCCGCGCTGGCGGATGTGTCCCTCACGGTCCGTCAGGGCGAGTTCTGGGTCCTCTGCGGCGCCTCCGGCTGCGGCAAGACCACGCTTCTCCGCCAGCTGAAGCCCGCCCTGCGCCCCCACGGTGCGGCCGAGGGCCGTATCCTCTTCGACGGTCAGCCGCTGGATGACCTGCCGCCCCATCGGCAGGCCGCCGATATCGGCTTCGTCCTCCAGTCTCCGGAGGAGCAGACCGTCACCGACAAGGTCTGGCATGAGCTGGCCTTCGGACTGGAGAGCCTTGGCTGCGACACGCCCTCCATCCGTCGCCGCGTGGCGGAGATGGCCTCCTTCTTCGGCATCCAGGACTGGTTCCATAGGAAAGTGGACGAGCTCTCCGGCGGCCAGAAGCAGCTGCTGGCCCTGGCCTCGGTCATGGTGCTCCAGCCCCGTCTGCTGATACTGGACGAGCCCACCAGCCAGCTGGACCCTATTGCCGCCGCCGACTTTTTGCAGACTGTGGGCCGCCTGAACCGCGAGCTGGGCATCACCGTTCTGATGACGGAGCACCGTCTCGAGGAGGCGTTGCCCCTGGCCACCCACGCCGCCGTGCTGGACGGCGGCCATCTCCTCTGTGCCGGCGCGCCGGAGGCGGTGTGCCGTTCCCTGCGGGGCCGCGGCCACGATATGTTCCTGGCCATGCCCGCCGCCGTCCGTATCTGGGCCGGAGTGGACAGCGGCGCGCCCTGCCCCATCACCGTCCGCGAGGGCCGCGATTTCCTGTCCGGCTGGTGCGATGAACACCCCCTGTGCCCGCTGCCGCCGGAGCCGGTGTATCCCGCCGGGGATACCGCCCTTGCCGGCGCGGGTCTCTGGTTCCGCTATGAGCCGGACCAGCCGGACGTGGTCCGCGGTCTGGACCTTCAGGCCCGCCGGGGTGAGCTGCTGGCCCTGCTGGGCGGCAACGGCGCGGGCAAATCCACCACCCTGGGCCTGCTGTCCGGCGCGCTGACGCCCCAGCGGGGCACCGTGACCCATACGGGCCGCATCGGCGTTCTGCCCCAGGACCCGCAGGCTCTGTTCGTGAAAAACACGGTCCGTCAGGACCTGTACGAATCCTTTGACGGCACGGACCTCCCCAAAGACCAACGTGACCGCCGGGTAGAACAGGTGACGGCCCTTTGCCGCCTGACCGAGCTGCTGGACCGCCATCCCTATGACCTCTCCGGCGGCGAGCAGCAGCGGGCCGCCCTGGGTAAGGTGCTGCTGCACCAGCCGGATATCCTGCTGCTGGACGAGCCTACCAAGGGCCTGGACGCCGCCTTCAAGCAGTCCTTTGCCGCTATTCTTTCCACGCTGACCGCCGCCGGCACGACAGTGGTGATGGTCAGCCACGACGTGGCCTTCTGCGCCCGGTATGCCCACCGCTGCGCCCTGTTTTTCGACGGCAGCATCGTCGCGGAGGGCACACCCCGTGACTTCTTCTCCGGCAACAGCTTCTATACCACCTCCGCCAACCGCATGGCCCGGGACTTCTGCCCCCGTGCTGTCACGCCGGAGGACGTGATCGCGGTCATCGGCGGGACCGTCCCGACCCAGCCGGAGGTGCCTGCCGCCTGGCAGCCCCTGCCTCCGGTGGCAGAGGAGTCCACCGCCTGGAAGCCGAAAAAGCTCCCCTGGTGGCGCAGGACCATCGCCGCCGTGTGCGGCGCGGGTGCGCTGGCGATCTTCTGGCTGGCGGCCAAGCACACCGACCTCACCGCCCTGGTGGGCGGCGGCACGCTCTCCCAGGCCGGCTGGCAGGCCCTGGGCCTTTACGGCCTGTTCATCGCCCTGCTCTTCGGCTGCATCGCCGCCATCGGCCGACGCTCCAAGCCCCTGACGCTGCTCCAGACCCCGGTGCAGAAGCGAAAGCTCTCCCACCGTACCCGCCTGGCGGCGGTGCTGATATTGCTGTGCATCCCCGCCACGCTGTATCTGGGCTTTTTCTACCTGGGCAACACTGCCTACTACCCCATCGCCTTCGCCGTGCTGCTGGAATGCATGGTGCCCTTCTTCCTGGTGTTCGAGGGACGGAAGCCACAGGCCCGTGAGCTGGTGCTGGTGGCCTCTCTCTGCGCCCTGGGCGTGGCGGGCCGCGCGGCCTTCTTCATGCTGCCTCAGTTCAAGCCCGTCCTGGCTCTGACCATCATCTCCGGCGTGGCCCTGGGCGGCGAGACCGGCTTCCTGGTGGGCGCCATGACCATGCTGGCCAGCAATGTCCTGTTCTCCCAGGGCCCCTGGACGCCCTTCCAGATGTTCGCCATGGGCATCATCGGCTTCCTGGCGGGGGTGTTGTTCCGCCGGGGCTGGCTGCGCCGCAGCCGCGCCGCCCTGTGCGTGTTCGGGGCCATCTCCGCCGTGCTCATCTACGGCGGCATCATGAACCCCGTCTCCGCCCTGCTCTATGCCCGCACGCTGGAGTGGAAGGTCATCGCCGCCTACTATGTCACCGGCTTTCCCATGGACTGCGTCCACGCCGCAGCCACAGTTTTCTTCCTGCTGGTGCTGGCGGAGCCCATGCTGGAGAAGCTTGACCGCATCAAGATCAAATACGGCCTAGTGGAATAAGCAGACGCGCCCACCCCGACGGGGTGGGCGCGTCCGCGCGGTGCAACTTCAGGTTTCCCACCTTTTTTTTCGCCGCAACCCAAGGCTGATAGACAATCTGCCCGATCTGCTGTATAATAGATCCAAACACACAGAAGGGAGGACCGCCTATGCCTGCCATCCGCTGCAAGGCCTGCGGCAAGACCTATGATTCCCGTGAGGGCTTCTGCCCCAAATGCGGCGCTTATAACCGCCCGCCCCGCCGGGAGTGGGTGGACGCCGGCGGCGACGTCCACTACGCCGAACAGGAGAAGGTCTGCTACGAGCAGAAGGAGTGCCACGAAGAGAAGGTTTGCTATGAAAACCAGACCCGCCGCCCCCGGCCCCATATCCAGTGGCACGTACCGAAGAAGAATGCCGCTTCCGGCGTGATAGGCGCTGTGATCGTGGTAAGCGTCCTGATCGGGCTTATCAACACGCTGCGCGGCGTGTCCGGTGACATCTTTGACCGCAATGAGCCGATGCCCGACTACGACTGGAGCACTCCGGAGTACGTCGGTGAGGCGGTAGCGTCGGCGCGGGAGTACGCGGAGATGGGCGAATGCTTCACCTTGGAGGGCGGTGCCTTCGTGGTGGCCTATACCGAGCTGGACCACGAGAACCTGTCCCTGCTGGCCTATGTGGTGGAGGAGGGGGACTACCAGACCTTCCCCGACCTTATCTGGGTGGACGATGACGGCTTTGAAAACTGGTGCTATCCCGAGGATGTTGTCGTTTCAGACACCGACGACAATGTGTTCATATGCACGTATGACCTGTCGCCGATGGAGGAGCTTACGGAGGAGACTTACCTGCTCTTCTCCGGCATGGATAAAGAGGTCGTCGTTCCCGTTGACCTTGCACAATGGTGATACAAAAGCCTCCCCTGTGGGGGAGGCTATTTGCTCTATATAGACAGGCCCTCCGGCGAAGCCGGGGGGCCTGTTTCTCAGAACTTATCCTTATTGAATATCCGCAGGATCTCGTCGAAGGACTTGTCCATCTCGTCCTGACCCTGCTCGCCCTTCACCTCATCCAGGGGCTGGGGCGCGCCGCTGTTCTCCGTCTGTGCGGGCTGGGTCACAGCAGCGGCATTGGCGGCCTGCTGCGCCTCGTCAAAGCCCGTGGCGATGACGGTCACGCGGATCTCATCGTCCAGCGTCTCGTCGAAGGCGGCGCCGAAGATGGTCAGCGCGTCGGGATGCACCGCCTGCTGCACCAGCGTGGCGGCCTGCTCCACCTCCTCCAGACCGATGTCCATGGAGCCGGTGACGTTGATCAGCACGCCCCGTGCACCGTTGATAGAGGTCTCCAGCAGGGGGGAGGAAATGGCCATCTTGGCGGCCTCCTCGGCCTTGCCCTTGCCAGCCGCGCGGCCCACGCCCATGTGGGCCAGACCTGCGTCCTTCATAATGGCGGTCACGTCCGCGAAGTCCAGGTTGATGAACCCGGTGTCGCGGATCAGGTCAGAGATGGACTGCACCGCCTGGCGCAGCACGTCGTCCGCGATCTCAAAGGCGTTGGCAAAGGTGATCTTCTGGTCGGTGGCGTATTTCAGACGCTCGTTGGGAATGATGACCAGCGAGTCTACCTTGCTCCGCAGCTCCTCAATGCCCTGTTCCGCCTGGGTCATGCGGCGGTGTCCCTCAAAGCCGAAGGGCTTGGTCACCACGCCCACGGTCAGAATGCCTGCCTCCCGGGCGATCTCAGCCACCACGGGTGCCGCGCCGGTGCCGGTGCCGCCGCCCATGCCGGCGGTGATGAACACCATGTCGGTGTTTTCCAGCGCCTTGGCCATCTGGTTGCGGCTCTCCTCCGCGGCCTTGCGGCCCACATCCGGGTTGGAACCCGCACCCTTACCGCCGGTCAGCTTCTCGCCGATCTGAATTTTATAGGTAGCGCTGGAGGCATTCAGCGCCTGCTTGTCTGTGTTGACTGCGACAAAATCAACGCCCTGCGCGCCGCCGCGTACCATGCGGTTGACCACGTTGTTTCCGCCGCCGCCTACGCCCACGACCTTGATGCTGACAACGTTCTCCGGGCCGGTTTCCAATCCAAAAGCCATGTCTGCTCCTCCTGCCATAATTTGTATGAAAATGACGGATTATCTCCTGGTAAATGCTATATCTTGTATTGTATTACGAATTGGCGCAAGCGTCAAGTGTAAGCACTTAATTTACCGAAAAAGTTTTGTGCCGGGAGCATGAAGCACCTACGCAGCGTCCCCGATGCGGTGCGGTACGCGCGGCATCACTCCGGAATGAACCGTGCCTTCCCCTCCTGCATCATATTGATAACGCCCTTTTCGTTGACCTCCAGCTTCTCCACCACGGCCATCAGATAGTCCAGCTTGTAGCCGTAGTCGGCCTCCCGGGGCAGCTGCACGTCGAACCGTTCCAGATACCGCAGCGTCAGCTGTGCCGGGTCGCTCATATCCAGCAGCGATACGTCTGCCGTCATGCCGCGCTGGTCCAGCGCCTGCATGAGCGTCAGCAGCTGCTCCAGTGTCAGCTCCTGTCCCTCCGCCGCCTTTGCCGGCTGACCCACCGCCGGGTCTGTCAGCGTCAGGCCCTTTACCTGCATCCGCTGCTTCGCGGCAGCGGGCGTTACCTCGTCCACGATGTTCCCCGTGTCGCACAGCAGGTACGCTTTCCCGTCCTGCACAATGGCCGCCGGGTCCGCGCACTCCGTCACGATGATGGAAAGCCCGTCCGGCAGCGACCGCCGGAACTGCACCGTCTCGATATACGGCAGCGCCTTGCGGATGCGCTCCGCCGCGCTGTACTTGTTCATCAGGAACATATTGTCCCCCTCATTGACCCCCGCCGCGTCGATGATCTCCTGCCGGGTATAGCGGTCATTGCCGCTGACCTCGATGCTGCGTATACGGAAAAACAGCGTCAGAGCCAGAGAGATGGCGGTGCAGATCAGCACAAAAGCCAGCAGCTTGTAGAGGAAGCTCAGGCTTCCTCTCCGCCGCTTATGGTTGTACCGTCTGCGCCTTGCCATGGTCTGTGCTCCTCCGCTGTTTCTGCTGTCTCGTCTATTGCTCTGTGATCCGGGCGCCCAGCGCCCGCAGGTCCCCGGCCAGGTCCGCGTAGCCCCGCTGGATGTGGCCGATGCCCTGCACCGTGGTCACGCCCTCGGCGGCCAGCCCGGCTACCGCCAGCGCCGCCCCACCCCGCAGGTCGGTGGCCACGACCTCCGTGCCGTGCAGCCGTTCCGTGCCGCACACCACTGCCACCCGCCCCTCGGTCCGGATGTCCGCGCCCATGCGCGCCAGCTCCGGCACGTGCCGGTACCGGCTCTGAAAGATATTCTCCACAAATACCGTGGTCCCCTGCGCCTGCAGCAGCGCCGCCATCAGTATGGCCTGGCAGTCGGTGGGGAACCCCGGATACGGCGCCGTCCGCACCGGCGGTACGGCCCGCAGCGCCCCTGTCCGCACCAACTGTATGTACCCCTCGCCGCAGCGGACGCCGCAGCCCGCCTGATCCAGTACCGTGGTCACCGCCGCCAGGTGCCGGTGCTCCGTGTTCCGCAGCGTGACCTCTCCGCCGGCGGCTGCCGCCGCGCACAGATAGGTGGCCGCTACGATCCGGTCCGGTATCACCCGGTGCACGCACCCGTGCAGCGGGCGCTTCGGCGTCACCGTGATGACCGAGCCGCCCGCGCCCCGCACCTCCGCGCCCATGGCGCACAAAAAGGCCTGTAAGTCCGCGATCTCCGGTTCCCGTGCCGCGTTGCAGATTACCGTCTCGCCCTCCGCGCCGCAGGCCGCCAGCATGGCGTTCTCCGTGGCGCCCACGCTGGGCGTGGCCAGCACGATCTGGCAGCCGGTCAGCTTCCGCGCCCGGCACCGCAGGGTCCCGCCCGCATCGTCGATATCCGCCCCCAGCGCCCGCAGGGCCGCCAGGTGCAGGTCGATGGGCCGCGGCCCCAGCTCGCACCCGCCGGGATAGCTCAACTCCGCCCAGCCGCACCGTGCCAGTATCGCCCCCAGAAAGATCACGGACGACCGCATCCGCCGCATCAGCGTCTGGGGTATGTCGCACCGCGTCAGCGTGGTGCTGTCCACCAGCAGATCGTCTCCGTCCCACTGCACGGCGCAGCCTAAGTACCGCAGGATATCCGCCGCCGAGTCCACATCGCTCAGGTGCGGACAGCCCTCAATGCGGCACACATCCCCGCTGAGCAGCGTGGCGGCCAGAATGGGCAGTACGCTGTTTTTCGCGCCCTGCACCGCCACCTCGCCCCGCAGCGGCGTGCCGCCCTCTATGGTGATATACCTCATGTGCCCTCCCTTTCCCGTCCATCCAACAGCTATGCCATTGTATGAACGGACAGGGGAGAGGGGTGACTCCCTTACTTCCGCACCAGCGCCATGACCGTGTCGTAGATACGCGCCGTGGCGTCGGGGATACCCAGCTCCTTCATGGCTCGCGCCATGGAGGTGCGCTTTTCGTTATCGGAGAGAATGGCGCTCACGGCGTCGTACAGCCTGCCGCCGGTGCTCTCCGACTCCGTGATGACCACCGCGCCGCCGTGCTTTTCCAGCAGCCGCGCGTTCTTCTCCTGATGGTTGTTGGTGACGTAGGGTGACGGCACCATCACCGTGGGCTTGCCCAGCGCCGTCAGTTCACTGATGGTGGAGGCCCCGGCGCGGCACAGCACCACGTCCGCCGCCGCCATCACCACATCCATGTCATAGATGTACTGCCGCACGTCCAGCCGGTCGGACTTGGGCAGGCCCAGCTCCTGCAGCTTCTGCTCCATGGCCTCCCAGCCGCCCTTGCCCACCGCATGGATGTGGCGGAAGGGATAGCCCTCTGCGTCCTCCCGGCGGAAGAAGTCCACCATGCACTCATTCATGTGGCTGGCGCCCAGGCTTCCCCAAAAGGATACCACAAGGGGCGCCTCGTCGTCAAAGCCCAGCTTTTTCCGGGCCTCCTCCCGGCTCAGCCGGAAGAAATCCCCCCGCACCGGCGTCCCGGTGACGGCGATGCGCTCCGGGTGCTTGTAGTGCTGGCGGCAGTCCTCAAAGCCCACCATGATGACGTCGGCGTAGTTCTCCAGCATCTTCGTGGTCAGCCCCGGCACCATGTTGCTCTCATGCACCGCCGTGGGGATGCCCGCCCTGGCCGCCGCCTTCACCATGGGATAGCTGGCGTAGCCGCCGGTGCCCACCACCAGGTCGGGCCTGAAATCCCGCAGGATGGCCCGCGCCTGCCGTCCGGAGGACACCAGCACCCGCACCGTGTGCAGGTTGTGGCGTATGCCCGCCGCATTCAGCTTCCGCTGAAAGCTGCTGACCTCCACCGCGGCGTAGTCGTACCCCGCCTTGGCCACCAGCTCGCGCTCCATGCCCGTGGGCGTGCCCACGAACAGCACGGCCGTCTCCGGATCTTTCTCCTTCATATACCCCGCCAACGCAAGGGCAGGGTTTACGTGTCCCGCGGTGCCGCCGCAGGTAAATATCACTCTCATTCTGCTGCTCCCTGGAACCGCCGCGGCGGTCCGACCTCTATATTTTGATACGAATAGTAGTTTTCCTGCAATAAAATACGGAATGTTGTCAAATCCTGTGCTTTTATCCCGCCCGTGCCGCCGGTATCTGTCGCGATACGCTCAGCACGATGCCCATCTCCACCAGCTGCAAACACAGCGCCGTGCCGCCGTAGCTGAAGAAGGGGAGGGAGATGCCCGTGGTGGGCACGAAGCCCGACACCACGGCGATGTTCAGAAATGTCTGCAAGGCCAGGTGGGTCATCACGCCCACCGTCAGCAGCGCGCCGAACCGGTCCCGGGCGTGGAGCGCGATCCAGAAGCCCCGCAGTATCAGCATGGAGAAGATCAGCATGATAACACACGCGCCGATCAGCCCCAGCTCCTCGCAGATCACGGAAAAGATGAAGTCGTTGTACTGCTCCGGCAGGTACAGGAACTTCTGCCGTCCCCGGCCCAGTCCCACGCCCAAAAGGCCGCCGGAGCCGATGGTGATCAGGCTCTGCGCCAGCTGGTAGCCGTCGCCGTAGTAGTCCTCCCACGGGTTGTGCCACATCTCGATACGCGCCGCGCCGTACTTGATGACGCCGGCCTCCGCCAGCTTGATGAACAGAAAGCCCAGCGCGCTGATGCCGCCGACGCCCGCCGCCACCAGCCAGCCCTGTATGCCGCCCACGATCATCAGCACCGCGCCGGTGGCGAAGATCAGAACGGTGCCCGACAGGTGCGGCTCCAGCATCATCAGCACGCCGATGACCGCCAGCAGCGCCACGTAGGGCAGGATGCCCTGCCGCCAGGTCAGCATCTTCTCCCGCTTTTTGGAGATGGTGTCGGAGAAGTAGACGATGACCGCCAGCTTGGCGATCTCCGAGGGCTGGAACTGGAACACGCCCCGGATGCCCAGCCATCGGGTGGCGTTGTTGGAGGTGATGGCCAGCGGGTTGTGGGGGATGATGACCAGTATCAGCAGAAACAGCGCAAGCCCCACCAGCAGCCGTCCCGCGCCGCGCCAGCGCTGATAGTTGATCTTGCTGACGATGAACATGGCCACAAGACCCAGCGCCGCGAAGGCGGCCTGCCGCTTGAAGTAGTAGGTGCCGTCCCCGGTGTCGTAATAGGCCCGGGGAAAGCTGGCGGAAAACAGCATGATCAGGCCGATGACCGTCAGCAGCAGTGTCAGGATCAGGAAGGGGAGATCCATCTGCCCGCGGGCGGCTTCCTTATGCCGGCGCTCCACCTGCCGCATCCGTTCCTGCTGGGCCTTCCGGGCGCGCTGTTCCTCCCGTGTCATAGTCTCCCTCCTTTCCTGTGAAAATAGTGCGAAGCCTTAGAAGCTGAAGCGCTGGCACACGGCCAGATAGGCGATGACGCAGCCGATCACACTGACGGCGGTGAACACCGCCACCACCTTGGTCTCCTTCCAGCCGCACATCTCGAAGTGATGGTGCAGCGGCGCCATCTTGAAGATGCGCTTGCCGTGGGTCAGTTTGAAATAGCCCACCTGGATAATGTCGCTCAATGTCTCGCAGATATACACGATGCCCACCAGGATCAGCACCAGCGGCATATCATAGGCGAAAGCCAGCGCCGCCACGGCGCCGCCCAGAAACAGCGACCCCGTATCGCCCATGAACACCTTGGCCGGATAGTGGTTGTACAGCAGGAACCCCAGCAGACCGCCCACCAGTGCGCCGGAGAACAGCCCCAGCTGCTCGAAGCCGGGCCAGATCACCGCCATCACCAGGAAGAACAGACCCACCGGCACGGTCACACTGCTGCTCAGTCCATCCAGACCGTCCGTGATATTCACGGCGTTGACGGTGCCCACGATCACAAAGGCCGCGAACACCAGATACACGATCCACGGCAGCACGATGTGGGTGTTCCAGAAGGGAATATACAGGTTGGGGCTCAGCATCCCCTCGTACCGCATCAGGCACAGGAACGCCACCGCCGCCGCCAGCTGCAAAATAAACTTCTGCGGCGCGGTCAGGCCGGTGTTCTGGTGGTGCTTCACCTTCTGATAGTCGTCGATATATCCGATAATGCCGAATACCAGCGCGAACAGGTACACATACAGGTGTACGAAGCTGCCGGCCATCATCCGCTGCCAGCCCAACACGACGATGGTGAGGCCGATGCCGATGATGAACATCAGCCCGCCCATGGTGGGGGTGCCCTGCTTCGTCATGTGCCAGGAGGGCCCGATCTCCTTGATGGACTGTCCCGCCTTCAGCTTTACCAGCGCCGGTATCAGCAGCTTGCCTGCGATGGCGGTGACGATAAAGCATACCGCGACAGGCAGCACGATCTCCATAATTCCCATACTATCTTGCTCCTTCCCTCCGCGCCGCGCGGAGGTCTTTTCTTTATTTCTGCGTTTCCTTCAGGTGCTCGGCCACGATGACCCGTTCATCCATGGGATAGTGCTTGTGGTCGATCTCCTGGTAATCCTCGTGGCCCTTGCCGGCCAGTACGATCACGTCGCCCGGCTGGGCGTGGTCAATGGCGTAGTGAATGGCGGCCACCCGGTCGGGGATCACCGCATAGGGTGTGTCATAGCCCTTCAGTCCCACCAGAATGTCGTCGATAATGGCCTCCGGCTTCTCCGTCCGGGGGTTGTCGCTGGTGACGATGACAAAGTCTGCCAGCCTTGCGCCGATCTCACCCATCACGGGCCGCTTCGTCTTATCCCGGTCGCCGCCGCAGCCGAACAGCGCCACCACCCGCCCCTTGGCGAAGGCCTTGGCGGATTGCAGCACCTTTTCCAGCGCGTCCGGCTTGTGGGCATAGTCGTTCAGCACGGTGTAGCCCGTTCCCGGCGTAGGGATGATCTCCATCCGGCCCTTCACGCCGTGGTTCTTCGCCAGTGCGTCGGCACACTCCGCCAGCGGCACGCCCAGGTTCCAGCAGCAGGCCATGGCGTCCAGCGTGTTGTACACGGTGAACAGCGCCGGTATGCCCACGTGGACGTGGCACCATTCCGTGTCCGCCTCCGCGTCAAAATCCACGCAGCCGGGCTCCAGCGCCACGTTCTTCGCCATCAGGTTCGCCTGACCGTTCACGGAGTAGGAAAAACGCCGTGGGCAGGCGGCGTGCGCCATCAGCCGTTCCGCCCACGGGTCGTCGGCGTTGTAGATGCCCACGTCGCACTGCCGCATTAGCAGCGCCTTGGCGTCGCAATAGGCCTCCATGGTCTTGTGGAAGTCCAGATGGTCCCGGCTCAGGTTGGTGTAAATGCCCACCGCGAAGGGTATGCCGTACACCCGGTCCAGCATCAGTGCGTGGGAGGACACCTCCATCACCACATGGGTGCAGCCCGCGTCGGCCATCTCCCGCAGCAGCTTCTGCAGCTCGAAGGACTCCGGCGTGGTGCGCTCGGTGTGCAGCACCCGGTCGCCGATCATATTCTGTATCGTGCCGATCAGGCCTACCTTGGCCCCGGCCTTCTGTTCCAGAATGCTCTTGATGAGGTAGGTGCTGGTGGTCTTGCCGCTGGTACCGGTGATGCCGATCATGGTCATCTCCCGTGCGGGGTGATCAAAGCGGTTGCCGCCCACCACCGCCAGCGCCCGGCGGCTGTCCGCCACCCGGACGAAGGGCGCGCCGTCCTCCGGCGCGCGCTCGCACAGCACGCAGGCAGCGCCCTTCTCCCGTGCCATGGGAATATATTTATGTCCGTCCGTCTCCGCGCCGGTGACGGCGATGAACAGATCGCCCGATTCCACCAGCCGCGAGTCGTACCGTACCTCCCGGATGTCGCTATCCAGCTCGGCGTTTGTTTCCAGAATATCCAGCCCGTTCAACAGCTCACGCAGTTTCATCATCAACTCTCCTTTGCGTCTGTGCGTAATGGTATACACACTATTCTACCACATTTCGTCCGCGTACAAAAGGGAACCGTGTGCTCTGTTGGGCGCAAAACGTGTGGCGTCAGTCCGTCACGGACGTGTCGCCCAGCTGCACGGTAATGACCGTGCCGGCCTCCACCTCCGTGCCCTCGTCGATGGACTGGCTCAGCACCCGGACGGAGCTGGACTCGCTGCCCGTGGTGCCGGAGAACCGTATCAGCAGCCCTGCCGCCGTGGCGGTGGTGTTGGCCTCTGAGGGCGTCTTGCCGATGAGATGCGGCACCACACACTTGTCCGTGGACTTCTCCTCGCCGACGTACAGAATAACGCTGGACTTGCCGGGGATGATGGCGCCGCCGGCCGGCGTCTGGTCAGTGATGGTCTCGCCGTCGCCCACGATCTTATAGCTCAGCGCGCGGTCCTTCAGCTTCGCCTTGGCCTCCTCCACGCTCATGCCGATGACGTTGGGCACGGTCGTCAGCTCGCTTCCCCGGGAGGTGACGACCTCGATGGTGGTGCCGGGCTTCACCGGGTCGCCGGCGGCGGGGCTTTGCGAAATGATCTTGCCCTCGGCGACATCTTCCGAGTATTTGCTCTCGGCTTCCACAACCTTAAGGCCGGCGTCCTCGGCCGCTTGGCGTGCCTCATCCATGGTCATGTTTTTGAAGTTGGGCGCGTCCACGGTATCGGGCCCCACGGCAATGGTGAGGGTGATGGTCGTACCCTTCGGCTGCTTGGTGCCGCCGGCCGGGTCTTGCTGCAGCACGGTGCCCTCATCGACGGACTCGTCTTCCTTAGGAGTGGTAGTTACTTGGAAGCCCGCTTGCTCCAAGGTGAATGTCGCCTCGTCCAAGGTATTGCCCACCACGCTGGGCACCTCGATGGGCTCGTCGGCAGGGGCAGCCGGCTTGAAGCCGCCGGACACGGCGAAGGCGATGCCGGCCACCAGCGCGATGGCCAAAATGGCGCAGAGGGCGATGATAACGGGCTTCTTGCTCTTCTTCGTGTTGGCGTCGTGGAAGTTCGTCGCTTGGAAATTGCCCGTGGAACTCGGCGACATGGCCGCTGTGCCGCCGGCAACCGTCGGCATAACCTGGGTGCTCGTGATGCCCGGCACGGGAGCGGGCACGGCGCCCATCATGCGGGTCTGGGCCTCGGTGAACGACGAGCTCATGGCGCCGGCTGGCAGGGTGACGGGGCGTCCGGCCAGGTAGTCGTTCAGTGCGATGCGCATGTCGTTGGCCGT
>OJNV01000456.1_pt1 | contig 25526 bp, 27 predicted proteins | sample 1597961 | NCBI WGS metagenome assembly OJNV01 (sample SAMN01915220, study PRJEB22387) | human gut metagenome | isolation source: stool | host: Homo sapiens | place: USA
TGTTAATATCATTACAGCACCAATCAGATTCCAAGTGCCGTGTATTGAAATATTTGTCCAGATATTTTTGTATTTTTTATAAATAAATCCTAAAAGTATTCCTGACAAAAAATAGTCTAACCATTGACACAAAAATAGTAGTATATTTGTGTTTCCAAATGAAGAAAGCATATGCATTGTTCCAAACAAAAATCCTGTCACCAATACTGCACACAGTTCTCCATATTTGCTGAAAAACCGAAACAATATACCTCTATAAATTATCTCTTCGGTAAAAGGTCCCATAATTACACTCATGATAACAGCCAAAATAGGATAATCCACAAAATATCCACTAACGTTTGACTGATTTGCCGAAACCGATGTATTTGAACACACTGTCATTTCAATGATTCCAGCGATGCAGCTTAACAAGAATGCAATTCCCACACCTGCCAAAACTCTTTTTATATTTACAGAAATTCGGTCAGCTTTGAATTTTTTAAATGAAGTGATCAAATATTGCTTCATTGCCACTCCAATCATGATAATCAAAGTCAACTGATAAATCATATTTATCAGCAGCCCATAAAATATATTTTTTTCTTTTAAAGTAGAAATAATACCACTAGCTCCTATGAGCATAAAACAAACATGAATTATTACGACTCCAACTATTAGCTTTTTATGATTCATTTCAGTTGATATATAATTGTTTTCTTTTTTCATCTCTTTGTACTCCTCATTTTTTGCCAAATTTATACAGACATCTTTTATGGTCCTTTGCACACTTTTTAACCCCATTTATTAACCAAATACATTAAATTATGCATCAAATTGATGCTCATATGAGCTGCTATCCCAAAAACAACATTTCCTCTTTTTATATAAACCAGACAAAACGCAATTCCGGCTAATACATATTGTATTGCTTGCAGACAAAGCTCATTTAGACTTATTGCCCCTATAGATGGTATAAAATGCATTAATCCGAATAATACTGATGATACAATCACTTTAATTATTAGACTTTTATTGATAGAGCTGAATATAAACCATCTAAAAATCAGTTCTTCTAATATTGGTCCTATAAATGCAGAAAGAATCATAATAGCCCAATAATGTTCTTTCATTGTCATTCTGAGCGTAATTTCATTTATGCTTTGCTCATTATTTCCGGATGACAAAATAAACTGCATAATACCACCTAATATTGTAAACAATACTATTACAGCAAATGATTTGATATATCCCGAAGCTATTGATTTGATATCATACTGTCTTATCTGTTTTATATCCCTTACAATACCAGTTCCATAAAGGCTGAATAAAATAACTATAGCTATAAGATTCCATAAATAGTTTGTTATCAGATACGCATCCGAATAACTCATTGCTTCAAATACCGATTGTATAACAGGCAATATGATATATTTTTTTCCTATCAAGTACCAGGCCGGAAAGATTATCCAGCCAATATACCATTTATTGTTTTCTTTTTTCATTACCATTTCTGCTTTCATTGACTTTTATTCTGCAATGTTTCTTTTTTGAAATACAGAAAGAGCTATCAATGAACACGTAAGAATAACTATTGCTGAAGCAACTTCTCTTATATCTTGCACCACAATGACTAACGATAAAATTTCCAAAGTAATGCTGATGCAGCATGCGGTTCTAATGATTTTTGCGTTTTCATTTTTTATTTTATCATATGATAATTTCCCAACCCATACAAATAGGACACAGAACAGAACAACATCTAAATAATGTCCCTTTTTCACAATATTAAAGAAATGTAATATTCCCATCAAAAATGCAAAAAATCCAATAATTTGCATAGATAATGTATATTTTTTATGTTCTTCGAAATAACTATTTTGAAACAATATAGGCACAATAATTATCCATACACCACAAAATAACAATATTCTTTCCATATTTTACCTCGTCTTATTTTATAAAATTATCTTGGCGCTAAATCCCAGGAATAAACTATCCGTATTAATAGAATAAACAGCTATTGCCATATATGCCAAAGAAAAAAAAATATAAAATATACCCTTTTTATCTTTCATGTATATTTCCTCCATCAATCAAATCGTCTAAAATACTGTTATTTATATCATTACTACTATTGTATCCACATTAACACAAATTCTATTTGTTTATAAAACCCTTGCCTAATACTCAAATGAATCCTCAAGCTGATACTGTCTGTCTCCAATGCGTTCCATTTCATTTTTCATTTTCAGATTGTCCATTTCGCCGGTTTGACACACGTATGTAGGATCTATATAATATGTTGAATCATCTACTCTCATAGCAACCCATCCATGTGGTATGAGTGTACCATCTGATTTAATTGTACCAAAAACAGGATAAGCTGTTATTCCCACTCTGTTACATAGTTCTGATAATATTATTGAGATTCCACCGCATATACCTCTTTTATCCAAAATACATCCTTTGTTTGAGACATCAGCATATACTTCATTTTCATACAATTTGTCATAATATGGTTCAATACTTGATTCATAGACAGAATAATCATATTCCATGTTGTCTTTTATCCAATTTAAGAAATATTGTACAGCCTCTTTTTCATTCATATTCTTGGGCATTTCTCTTATAATCTTATCATAGCAAGCATCTATTTCTTTTGATTTTTCCTGATAATATTCTGTTGAAAAATCAGCGTTTTTACATATTTTTTCAAGCTCATCTATATTGGTAATTATATTCTCATCATTTAAAACAAGCTTAAAATTTTTCAACTCCTTGCGCTTTTTTGAATCATTAACCAGAACATACAATTTCATAATATTACAATCATCATTAATTGTGTTTCGATCAATTAGTTTATTATTTTCTCCAACCGGAAAAATTAATGAAATCGCCCAGTTCTGATATTCCGGATCAAATGATAATGTTCTTACTATCCTCAGATACCGGTATGTACTTATCGGAGCTGTTAGATCAATTTTTCCACCATTTCCCTGTTCAACTAATGCTGTAATATCGTTACACACCCTTTTTTCAGTTTCGTCAAGCTGGTCATAATAAAATGAATTTGTTTTATTTGAAAAACTCACCTTATTCTGACCAACCCCTATTTCAGGCTCTTCTTTACCATTTAAAAAAACACATAAAATACCAACTAATGTTAATATAAACAGAAGGATTATTTTCTTTTTATTCATAGTATTGTTCCTTTCTATTTTTTCTACTAACTCCAGTGGCCATGCCGCCTGCAAAGCCAGCTGCAACAAGCGTCCAAAATATAGCATCATCTACATCCGCCAACAGAACTCCACAGAAGCATGCTCCAATGCTTTCTTTGAAATCCAGCTCCAATATACTTGATGCCAAAATTCCAGTCCACGCTCCTGTTCCCAGAACAGGAATTCCAACAAAAAGAACCAACGCAAGAAACATACCTTTTCCAGACAGAATGTAAAAAAACTTCCAATGTATTTTTTATCGTTTCCTTTCGTTTATTATCTTCTTGAGTTCATTAGCTCTAGCCACTTTCTTAATGCTTCAACAGTCAATTGATATGGTGTCTTTCCGCCATCGCATTGCATTAGTTTTTCATCAGTTAATTCAATAAGCATCTTTATTCTCCTTTCAAAATCCAAGCTATCACTAATACTGTGTTTTATCAATAGACATGTGCTATTTGGTAGAGTTTCGGTGCTATTTGACATATTTTTTATAATCTGACTATTTACCTCCTTATTTATTATTAGATTTAGATATAATTATGATATCGGAGGCGAATTATGAATACTAACATCACTAACTTTCTGGATTTTTTATTTCAATTATGTAATGCTTTTTTACTGTTTCGTATAGCAGAGAGTATACTTTGCAAAAATATTGCCTTTTATTTCAAAGCAATATATATTATTCTCTGTGGTATTTTCTCACTTTCTAATATTTTTTCTCATATCACTGTAATATCATATACTATACCTATCGTATTTCTTGTCATCACTTTTAAAAAATCAATTAAGCTTATGTTTAAATGTTTATTTACATATATTGCTATTCTATTATTTTTGTTCTTACCTATTGCAACTATACAGACCATACTCTTAAATGACATTCAACTTGCTTTAAATTCAAACGAGTATTTAAGTTACAAGACCATTACCGTATCCTTTTTGGTTTTTATAATCTATGTTCTCTATTGTAATACTTATAAAAAGAAAGCATCTGCAAACTTTTATTCATACGTATTTTCCGCTGTTGTTTTAGGGCTCGGTCTTTTACTTAGCTATACCACATTATATATTTTCCTCAATCAACTGGGTTCATATCAGCTTCCAATTATTTTTTCGATCATATTTTTACTAATTATTATGTGTGTATCTTCGTATGATAAATTTCTATCCATCATTGACGAAAATACTAAATACAAAATCCAGCTCGAACTCGACAAAATGCAGGAGGAATACTCTGCACAGCTTGACGAGAAACTAAACGAGCTCCACTCCCTGCGCCATGATATGAAGAATCACCTTATCGTCATTGATGGCTACGCCAAGCAGGAGAACTATACCAAAATACATGACTATATTTTCGTTATTACTGACAACCTCTCCACTACCGATCCAATGGATACCGGTTCGTCTGTTTTATCCTCACTGCTCTACCAGAAGAAACAGCAAGCCGGCAGACTTGGTATTTCCTGCGATATTGATATCCAGATATCCCATGTAGCTATTGATGATTTTTCCATAACCACCATTATCGGAAATCTATTCGATAATGCTATTACTGCTGCTCAAAAATGCAGTTCCCCATGGGTGCGCGCCTCGCTGTCACAGTCCGGCTCATATCTGGAACTTACAATTGATAACTGTCATTGTGAGAAAATAAAAGAGAAAAATGGCGAATTTGCAACTACCAAGAAAGACAAAAATCTGCTCCACGGCATTGGCATAAAAAACGTCCGCAAGGTCGTTTCTGACCTCAACGGACAAATTGATATTTCCTATACTGATGATACTTTTCATGTAGGTATATTGCTTCCTAACTATGAATGATTCTGGCTATGATTTTTTTCTTCTCTCAGCCTGTATATTTTATCCATATGCATCGCCTTTACCGGTTCATAATGCTTCCGGCTTATCGGTATTTCCACGCCGCGCCCGAAGCATACCGCATTTCGCTTTACTTCCTTTATATGATGGAAACTTGCTATAAACCCCTGATGTGTATATATGAAACTGTCATGGTCGAGTCTCTCATATATCTTGCTAAGTGTCTCATAGCATATGTACTCTCCATCTTCAAGATGAAATACGCACTGGTTTCTGCGTTTTTCGATATAGACTACTTTCTCCAGATCGATTGTCACATTGTTGCGGCTTATTTTTATATCCAGATAACGCTTCTTTGCTTTTTGTGCATCTCTGCGATAGTTTATAGAAATCTTTGCCCTGTCTATTGCCCTTTTTACCTCGGTATATTTTATAGGTTTCATAATATATCCGACTGCATCAACCTGATATGAATTCAGTGCGTATGCCCCGTGACTTGTGACAAAACAGATTTCCGCTGTTTCTCCCATTTCACGAAGCGCCATCGCAGCTTCCATTCCGTCAAGCCCCGGCATCTCTATATCGGTAAAAAGAATATCATATCTTTTTCCGCTGTCATGTATCTCTTTTACCATCTGTGAGGCACTTTCATAAGTGTCTATCTCTATTTCTGTATCACTTTCATTTCCATATACACTGACGAATTTTTCCATCTCACTTCGGAATAATTCTTCGTCATCACATATTGCTATTTTTATCATGTTTTCTTCTCTACGATTAGCTTTCACTCTTTAAACCAGCTATTCCATGGATCACTATGTTTACTGCTACCCCATAACCGTAACATTATAAACTGTAATTTTCAATAAACATGTGCTATTTGGCAGAGTTTCGGTGCTATTTGGCATGATTTTTATATTCCTTATGTTTCTTTATCCCAACAGCCACCGGCGAAGCTCGTATATATCCCTTACAATATCATATATTTATGTAATTGTCGCGGTCTACCTCTATCACGGTATAGTAATTCTTTCCAAGCTTTTTCCTGACATTTTCCTGTATTGCATTGCATATATCATCATCTGAGGTGATATAGCCGAATGGAACTGCAATGTCAAAAACCAGATTCGTATGTGTATCGCCTCTGATAATACGGAAATCGTGCATATTTATGTGTGAATCAAGCCCTTTTATCACAGAGAGCACCTCGGCCTTCAGTCTGGCTACCTCCTCATCCTCTATCGCTACCGGGTCCATGTGGATGGTCACTATACAGCCCAGCTCCCTTCGTATCCTGCGCTCCAGATTATCGATTATATCGTGCAGCTCGACCATATCTCCGTCCTCCGGCACCTCTGCATGAAACGATACTATCCTGTGTCCCGGTCCATAATCATGCACCATAAGGTCATGCATACCGAGTATGTTTTTGTCAAAGTCCAGTACCATCTCCTTAAGTCTATCGACAAACTCCGGTTCCGGCTTTGCTCCAAGCAGCGGGTCTATCGCCTCCCTGGCTGATGATATCCCTGAATAGAATATAAACAATGACACAAATACACCGCCTATTCCATCCAGATTGAGTCCTGAAAAGTGCGCTATGAGTGTGGCTGCAAGTACTACAGATGTAGCGATACAGTCTGACAGACTGTCCCTGCCTGTCGCTTCGAGTGTTGATGAATCAAGCTTTTTTGAAAAATAGAAATTGTATACTGCCATGATGCATTTTACGGCTATAGATGCCAGTAGTATCGCTACAATAAGCCATGAAAACTCTATGTCCTGCGGCTTTATGATTTTGCCAAAGGAATCCCTGAACAGCTCAAAGCCCATGATAAGTATGATTGCTGCAACTGCCAGTGTAGACACATACTCCATCCTCGCATGTCCGTATGGGTGCTCCTCATCAGCTCTCTGCGCCGCCATCTTGAAGCCCGCTATTGTGATGATTGATGAGCCTGCATCTGACAGGTTGTTGAATGCATCCGCAGTGATTGAAATTGCACCGCTTAGCATTCCTGCAAAGAGCTTGCCGGCAAAGAGTATGAGGTTTAAAAATATACCGACTATACCGCACAGCATGCCATATTTATTTCGTTTTTCAATGTCTGTTTCTGTCTTTGGCATTTACTTTACCTCTATTTTTATTTTATATCCTGATTTACAGCTTATTTCACCGCTCCGAATCTGTCGAACGGGTAATATCTGAATATCGCTTTTGCAAGTATATCGTCCTTAGACACATATGTGTGCTCCCAGACTCTTGCGTCTGATGAGCCATTTCTGTTGTCACCGAGCAGCAGATATGAGTCCTGTGGCACCTTAAACTCGTAAGGTCCCGCATTTACTGTCCACGGATCCTCACCGCTCTGGTTTGACTTGAGATAATCCTCCTCAAGCGCCTCACCGTCTATATACACCCGGCCGTCCTCTATGGTGACTGTCTCTCCCGGCAGACCTATTACACGCTTGATGTATTTCTCAGAAGGCGAATCCGGTGCATTGAATATGACTATATCCCCTCTCTTTGGGTCTGAAAATGTATATGCGAGCCTGAAGCCAAATATGTCATCTCCAATCTGTATGGTGTTCTCCATCGAGCCTGACGGAATATTTGCATTTATAATGACATAGTTCTTTATGAGTATTGCCGCTACAATGGCGAATGCGATTGTTAACACCCAGCTTAAGATTTCCTTGACAGGTGATGTTTTTTCCTCCGGCTTTTTTGGCTCCATATCATCGGTTGTTTTTGTGTCTTCTTCGTTGTTTAAGTCTAATATCTCCATTTTCATGTTCTCCTTATTCATGCTTCAATAAGTGTTTGATAATATATGTCATGGCGGTACAGCCTATGGTGCCATCCACCACTTTATAAAGTCCTTCCTTGTAAAATAAAGACTTGTAAGCCCGTAATCTGCGATTTCCCTATCTGTAAAGGTATTTGCTATATACGCATTGATTTCATCCGGGAAATCTCTCTCGAGGCACCACTGTGCCTGCAGGCTCATTGGCTTTTCCAGCTCATATTGGTGCACGAGCTCGCCTCCAAAATCTATGATACTGTTCCATTTGGATGCATTGCCCAGTATCCTCTGCTTGATATTTTCTATGATCACAGCTCTTGCAATCCTTACCTTTTTGTACTTTTCGGCGCGCTGCAAAAGCATTGCATTGCGGTTGTGAGTATTTATCACCAGCTCCATCGGGTCTGTCAGCTCATTTGACACCAGACAAAATACAGGGTCCAGATCATAATACTCCGGTCTTAGCACGTAGTCGTTTCTAAACGATGCTGCTGTCTTTGCCACGGTTAGGTCTGCCGATACATCCGTGTATATGATGCCCGGCATGTCACCCATAACATACTCCATCGATGTGATATACGGTGTCATAAACTGCCAGAAGGCTCTGATATTCTGCTCAAATACTATGATATCGTACTTGTCAATAAACTGACCATAATCATAAGGGTAGTTCTCCCTATAGTGCGCAAAAAGTGCTCTCTGCATGAAAGCTATCTTTATTTTCCGCCCGATAAAGCCGTTTATTACTGTCCTCACCGGAACCTCTACCTCGCGCTCCTTTATATATACAAGCACCTGTACAGCTCTGCTTACCAGCTCGTTTTCCGCCTCGTATTCACATACCAGCCGTTTTCTGCCATCTGACAGATACTGGCCAAGTGTAAGCGGGCTCTGCCCAAAGGCATCTATGATAATCTGTCCTATATACTGGCGGAGCTCTATGAGCTTTTCATCGAAGGCTGCTCCGTCTCTTGATATGCTTATATTTAAAAACCTCTTTTTGATATTGAGCTGATACGAGAAATTGTCTATCCATGATGGTGCAAGCCCCAGTATGTCTGTAGCATCTGACACAAGAACTCCCTGCTGGTACAGCGTGGACTTATGAAAATACCCCTTGTGCTTTGGATGATATATGGCAACATAGCCCTCAAGCAGGCTGTTATCCACTCGTATGATATTCATGCCAACAAGCTCATTCATCGGATAGTTCCACTTTGCCTTTGGCTGTGACAGGCATACCTCCCTCGTATCACACCTGATATTTACAGGTATAGGCAGTGTAAGCATATAGTGCTTTATGGTTTCTACTATAAAGTCCAGATCTATATACGGCGCATATGATGGTTTTACGGGGATAGAGATGCGTGTGCCCGGTGTCTTTTTCTGCGATATGACATACTCTATCTGGCCGCTCTCTCCAAACCACTTTGCCATGACCGGTGCCGTATCCTGCGGATTGCTTATGTTCCAGGCAGTGTTTATGACCTTATCTTTTTTCGACTCGATGAGCACAGCCTTTGAGACTGTAAAGCACGAGCATAGCCCGATGCCATAGTGAGAATACGGCTCATACTTCAGCTGCTGATTGAAGAAATCTGTGCTTGTATAATAGCTTGCCCCTATCTGTGCGATAAAGTGCTCCAGGTCATATTCATTTATGCCTACTCCATTATCCTCTATCGTAAACAGTCTTGTATCACTACTGTACGTGATGTCTATGCGTGGCTCATATATGGCCCTGACATCGCGCATCTGGCTTGCCTGCTCCATCTCAAGGAACTCCGTGCCCCAGCTCCACTCAAGTGCCTGCCGCACATTGCAGGCATCCATGGCATTGAGCAAAAGCTCCCTGATAAAGACCTTCCACGAAGCATAAAACTGCTGGCTTGCAATAAGCGGAAGCATATTTGATTTTCCTAACTCTACATCGATGCTTTTCATGCTTTATCCGACCGCCCGTAATAGCTGCCGTAGTAATTGCCATAGTACCCACTGACATGGCTGTTTTTCTTGTTGTTTACCTTGTTGAGCACAGCTCCCAGTATCCTCACTCCCGATGCCTCGAGCTGTTTTTTCACACTCTGTATCATCCTGGCGCTCGCCATGCCCTGTCCTATCACTATTATAGCTCCGTCACAATACTTTGCTACAACTGCCGCATCTATGGCAGCTCCTATCGGTGCACAGTCTATAATTATGTAGTTAAAGTGCTCCTTGCCGAAATTAAGAAGCTCCTGAAAGTATTTTTTCTCAAGAATCTCTGTCGGATTCGGCACAGACGGCCCTGCAAATATCATAAAAAGGCCCGGTATTTCCGTGCCATACATTACTTCCTCAAGACGTCTCTGACCGGAAAGATAGTGTGACAATCCGCATATCTCCCCTCCACTTGCCGCTGTGGCACGCAGACGCCCTGCAAGGACTGATTTACGCATATCAGTATCTATGAAAAGCACTCTATTTCCTGACTCTGTAAGCGACCGCGCCAGATCAAGTGCCACGGTGCTTTTGCCTTCATTTGGTACAGAGCTTGTCACAAGAAGCGTGCGTATATCATCCCCGCAAAACTGTATATTTGTCTTCAAAGCTCGAAGTGATTCCTTCATCGTATAGCTTTGTTCTTTTAGCTTGCCAAATTTTACTAATTCCATCTGCCCATCTCCTGATACAGGCTTCCTTATGCTGAAGCCGATTTCTTTTTTCTTTTCTTTCTGTGGCTGCCTCTGCCATGCTTTCTGCCATTTCCATGCTCGCCATCATCCTCCGCCTCATCAAGCGGAAGTGTACCAAGCACGTTCATGCCAAGCTTCTTCTCCACATCCTCTGTATCTATGATTGTATCATTGAACAGATAAGAAACCACTATAACCGCAATCGACAGAAATGCTCCCGCAAAGGCTCCTATCACTGTGTTTTTGCCGATATTAGGGCTTACCGCGCCTCCATCATCATATCCGCTCTGGATGATGGTCGGCGGATCCTGCTTCATCTTTTCCGCTATATATGCCGATGCAACCTTTGCTATCTCATCTGCTATGGTCTTTGCCATCTGCGGGTCCGGATCCGTTACTGTGATATTGAGTACTCGCGAGTTGGACGGATTATCAAGCGTCACCCTGCTGCCAAGTGTCTTGTAACTCTCATTCAGATTGAGATTCTCTATGACCTGATCCAGCACCGGACGTCCCTTTACTACAACTATGTAATCATTTGTCAGGCTGGTGCCTGTCTGGATATCCGCAAGGCTCGTGATGGATGTGCTCTTTGAAAGTACATAAAGCTCAGATGTAGATTCATACATAGGTGTAATCATAAATCTGCTTATCGCAAATGCCACTGCACCTGTTGCTATCGTAACGAGAATTATCCACTGCCAATATGAAATTATCTCAAGAAACAGATCCTTTAAGTCTATCTCTATCTCGTTGTCAAAATCCTGTTCTCTCTCCATTATTTATCCCCGCATTTACACTGATTATCTTCCGTTTATTATATTTTCCGGTGTGGTCTGCATGATTTCCTGCGCATAGTCATCACCGAACTTCTTTGCCACGTACTCATAGCATTTTTTCATGTTGCAGACACGCTCCTTTGTGCCATGGCTGTCGCTTGCTATTACATCAACAAGTCCTGCCTTCAAAAGCTTCTTTGTGTATCTCTTGAAGTGTCTGCCGTCTATGCCGAGCACTGAGTCTGCATTGACCTGTATGAGCGCTCCCAGCTCCTGCAAATCCTCTATACGGCTTATATCACTGAGACACTCATATCTCTCTACATGTGCTATCACCGGTATATATCCTGCAAATATAGCTTCGCGCGTCATCTTGTATACAAACGAGTATTCGCTGGAATGTGAATACTCTGTTAGTATATACTGCGTATCTGCCAGTGTATGACACAGCCCACCATGAAAGGCATCTATCATATCGGTTGCCACATGATACTCTGTGCCGAGCTTTAATTCTATTCCAAGCTTCTTTGCATATGGCATCAGCTTTTTATAGTGTCGCTCTATCTTTTCAAGCGGATGCTTAAACATTCCATGGCGCAGGTGCGGTGTGAGGATTATGCCTGTGATGCCCTGCTTTTTGGCTATCTTGAGCATCTCTACCGATTCCTCGAGCGACTTTGAGCCGTCGTCCACTCCGTATAATAAATGGCAATGTATATCTATCAAAATTCATGGTCCTCCGTTTTGTTTTCCTGAACTATCATTATACTATATACAGATTTTTCGTGCAATTCTTTAGATATTAAATTTTTCTTCTTTTTTGTTGGGAGGGCGTGGCGTAAGCGCCGGGCATCCGTGCAGCGCACACGCACTCCCGCGCCTGCTACGCTACGCTGCTAAGGGACTGTACGAATTATGCCTTGGGGTGGTTCTATGCTTGACGAAACCGGCTTTTATGCGCCGTCCGTGGCGCATAACGCCTTGCCCAGCCGTCCATGGCCGGGCATTTCTGTTTTTCTTGGGCATAATTCTACAGTCTCTAAGCAGCTTCGCTATTCGCCTGCTCGGGAGTGCGTGTGCGCTGCCGGATGCCCGGCGCTTACGCCACTTACGTTGTGACAATAATTTACAATTTGAGATATAATAAGTATTCGAGGTTCAAATATCGATGATATTTGAACCTCGGGGGATTATGCTATTATTCTATATAATGATATGAGGGTCAAAAGGTATACAACGAATTACATGCAAGCATGCATCGATGATACCTTTTGACCCTTTAATCATATAATTATATTATCCAATTTGTCTGACGAGATTTATCATTTCTATTGCACCGAGTGCACAGTCATATCCTTTATTTCCGGCTTTTGTTCCGGCTCTTTCTATTGCCTGCTCGATGTTTTCGGTGGTGACTACTCCAAACATTACCGGGATTTCTGACTCAAGTGATACTGATGCGATTCCCTTTGATACTTCGTTGCACACATAGTCATAGTGGCTTGTTGCACCTCTGATTACTGCTCCGAGGCAGATGACTGCATCGTATTTTCCACTTTTTGCCATCTTCTTTGCGATGAGTGGTATCTCAAATGCTCCCGGCACCCATGCTACGTCTATGTTTTCCTCCGGCACGTCGTGTCTTACGAGTCCGTCCTTTGCTCCTCCTAAAAGCTTTGATGTGATAAATTCATTGAATCTTGCTACTACGATTCCTACCTTGATTCCATCCTGTGTCATTTTTCCTTCGATTACGTTCATTTTTTGTTCTCCTTATGTTTTTTATTTTTACTCAGATGAGTTTATCTGCAATTATTAACTATTTAGAATTTGTTACTATTCAGAATCCCCGCACACATTGCAAAAACGCTCGATGCGGTGTACTAATATGAGAGTATGTGTCCCATGCGTTTCTGCTTGGTTTTCAGATAAAACAGGTCATGCGCGGTGGCGCTCATCTGGATCGGCACACGCTCGCTGATTTCCATGCCAAATTCTGAGAGCTGGTATACCTTGTCAGGGTTATTTGTGAGAAGGCGCAGGCTGTGTACGCCAAGCTCTCTTAATATCTGGGCTCCGATATAGTACTCGCGCTCATCTCCGGCAAAGCCGAGTGCGAGGTTTGCTTCGAGTGTATCCATACCCTGTTCCTGAAGCTCATAGGCCTTCAGCTTATTTATCAGGCCGATGCCTCTGCCCTCCTGACGCATGTAGAGCAGTATTCCTCTGCCCTCCTCGTCTATCTGTCTCATGGCCGCCTCAAGCTGCTGGCCACAGTCGCAGCGCTGTGAGCCGAATACATCTCCTGTGAGACACTCTGAATGTACTCGACAGAGCACATCTCTTCCATCTGCGATTTCGCCCTTTACAAGTGCCACATGATGCTCTCCGTTTAATCTGTTGACGAAGCCATATGCCTTGAATTCGCCGTATTTGGTTGGCAGCTTTACCTCTGTGACACGGTCAACGAGCTTTTCATGTATCTTTCTGTATTCCTGAAGTGCCGCTATTGTGATGAATTTGATGTCCCATTTTTTTGCAAGCTCCATGAGCTCTGTTGTGCGCATCATGGTACCGTCCTCACGCATTATCTCACAGCACAGTCCACATTCCTTTAGTCCTGCGAGCCTGCACAGATCGACTGTTGCCTCTGTGTGTCCGTTTCTCTCCAGTACGCCGTTTTTCTTTGCAAGAAGCGGAAACATGTGGCCCGGACGTCTGAAATCCTCAGGCTTTGCGTCATCAGAGACACATTTCATTGCTGTGATTGAGCGCTCTGCTGCGGAAATGCCTGTGGTTGTTGAGACATGGTCTATTGAGACTGTAAATGCTGTCTCATGATTGTCTGTATTTTCCTGCACCATCTGCGGAAAACGAAGCTTCTTTACATATTCCTGCGACATCGGCATGCATATCAGACCCTTGCCGTGCATCGCCATAAAGTTGATGTTTTCTGTTGTGGCAAATTCTGCCGCACAGATGAAATCGCCCTCGTTCTCTCTGTCCTCATCATCTGTGACAAGTATTATTTTTCCTGCACGAAGCTCATCAAGTGCTTCTTCTACTGTGTTGAATTTCATTTTTTATATCCTTTCTCTTATGATTTTTAAGTTGTTCAATTGCATAATTTTTTAACCATTCAGCCCACGCACATTCGCAAAAACGCACAATACCCGTGCTTTTATGTTAAAAGCCGTATTTTGCCAGGAAATCTCTTGTTATTCCATTCTGCTGTTTTTCGCCGGATTTATGCAACGCATTTTCCTTAATTGTCTGTGCTCCTGTCATTTCTTCTGTAATTCCTTCCGACTGCCCTTTAAATAACAGCTTCTCAACATATTTTCCTATGATATCTGTTTCCAGATTTACGACAGCTCCCACTTTTCTGTCCTTTAGCACAGTCTGGCTTACCGTGTGCGGTATCGCTGATATCGAGAAATTATCCTCTGCAACCTTTGCGACTGTGAGGCTTATTCCATCGATTGTGACGGAGCCTTTCTCGACTATATAGCGCATGAGCTGTGGTGTGGCCTGTATTGTATACCAGATGGCATTGTCATCCTTTTTGACCTCCACAATCCTGCCTGTTCCGTCAACATGTCCCGACACGATGTGCCCGCCGAATCTGCCATCTGCTGCCATCGCACGCTCCAAATTGACATGTGCTCCTCTCATCGTATTTGCAAGCGATGAACGGTTTAGCGTCTCGTGCATGACATCCGCTGTAAACGCATGTGGCATGAGCCTTGTGACCGTGAGGCAGATACCGTTTACCGCTATACTGTCTCCGGCCTTTGTTCCAGCTAGCACTTTTTCAGCTCTGATTGTAAGTACTGCTGAGTTTGCTCCACGTGAAATTGTATCTATTGTTCCAACTTCTTCAACTATTCCTGTGAACATTGTGTATCGCCTTTCTTTTTCTATATTTTCCTCACACTCATTTGCATAATTTACATGATAAATTGTTTACAATTGTTTCCGTTCTCACCAAGGCGAAACAGTAGCAATTACATCAATTACACAACATCACACTCGATAAGGAAATCATCACCAAGCTTTGTCACCTTACTGTTTCCAAGCATCACGGCATGTGCCGGCGAGTCGGTTCCCATGCCCTCTATCGGAGTTTTTGCATCCGCCCCTCCGAAAAGCTTTGGTGCAATGTAAGCGTATACCTTATTCACAATCCCGCTCTTAAGGGCTGACCAGTTGAGTATTCCGCCTCCCTCAAGCAAAATGCTGTCTATGCTTCTTTCGCCGAGCTTTTGCATGAGGTCATTTAAATCAATATGACCGTTTTTTTCAGCTACATACAGAATTTCTATTCCGTTTTCTTCAAGCCGTGTTATTTTTCTGTTTTTTTGATAATTATTGTTTTCTTCTATACTATCTTTTTCAGTATCAGGCAAGGCTTCTGACTGTGCGGTTTCACGATATCGCTCACTGACTGCAACTATCGTCGGCACTTCCTTTGCAGTATTTACTATCTGCGATTCCAGTGGAAGCTTAAGGTGCGTATCGCATATTATGCGGATTGGATTTACTCCGCCCTCGATTCTGCATATAAGCAGTGGATCGTCTGCAAGCACTGTTCCTATTCCTGCCATTATGGCTTTATATCTGTGGCGCAGGTTTTGCACATGTTCTCTCGCTTTTTCTCCTGTTATCCACTTTGATAGTCCTGAATATGTGGCTATCTTTCCATCCATCGTCATGGCATATTTCATAGCGACGTATGGACGTCTGGTCTGTATAAAGTAAAAGAATACCTCGTTCAGCCTGTCGCACTCGTCTTTAAGCACCTGCGTGACAACCTCTATCCCATGCTCTTTAAGGATTTTGATACCGCCCCCGGCGACAAGCGGATTCGGGTCATCCGAGCCCACATATACTCTTTTTATCCCGGCTTCTATCACTGCCTCCACACATGGCGGCTGCTTGCCATGATGACAGCATGGCTCGAGAGTCACATACATTTCCGCTCCCTGTGGCGATTCCTTGCAATGCTTTAACGCATTTCTTTCCGCATGCAGCTCTCCGTATCTCTCATGCCAGCCCTCTCCGATTATCCTGCCGTCCTTTACAATCACAGCTCCGACCATCGGGTTTGGCGAGGTATACCCCATGCCGCGCTTTGCAAGCTCAATCGCCCTTCTCATATATTGTTCATCAGTCATTTGAGTTCCTTTCTGCATAAAAAAGCCCTGAACTATTATCGTTCAGGGCCTAATGATTTCAAATATCATAATCTCAGATAAACATGCACAAGCTGCATTTCATCATAAATGAATTTTGAGACAAAAAAAATCTGGAATGTATCAAAACACTCCAGAGTAGATATCTTTTATAACTATGATATGTGCTGTATCTATATCTGAAACTGAATCTGAAACCCAGCTATCTATACTCTGCATATATCATATTCGCATCTTCTTTCATCCAGACTTTACTGTCGGCCTCGGAATCTCACCGAATCATGCCTTGCGGCTCGTGGGCTATACCACCGGTAGGGAATTGCACCCTGCCCTGAAGAATAATTATTTAATTAGCTTACGCTAACTATATTAATCCTTTGAGGCTTGTATGTCAAGATTATTTTCATTTTTGATAAAATTTATGCTATAATCATACATCGATTAAAAAATCTTAAAATTTTTTGTAACAAAACAATCCTTTCTACGTCTAACCTATGAACAAAGGAGGTGACAGTTCTGGATTATGAGAAATTGTACAATTCCTATTACTTGCAAGTATACTCATATGTAATGACAATTGTAAAAAATCAACATCAGGCTGAGGAAATTACCCAGAATACTTTTTATAAGGCCATGACCGCAAAGAAGGCATATGCCGGCAAATCAAGCGAACAGACCTGGCTTTGCAGCATAGCAAGAAATCTGGCAATGGACGAATGCCGAAAAAGCACAAAATTTACAGAGCTTGACGAAGAGCAGCTCGAACAACCCGATAATATGGTAAAAAGCCTAGAAAATAAAGATACCGCTCTTCAGATTCATCTTATACTGCACGAGCTTGATGAGCCCTACAAGGAGGTCTTTCAGCTTAGAATATTTGGTGAATTGCCATTCTCCCAAATAGGCATGATATTTGGAAAAACAGAGAACTGGGCACGGGTAACTTACCATAGGGCCAGACTGAAAATCAAAGAAAGGATGGATAGAAATGAATAATCCAATTACACAATCAACCGATGAAACCTGCAATATAGTTCAGGATTTACTCCCACTATACTATGACGATGTATGCAGTCCCTCAAGCAAAAAGCTTGTTGAAAAACACCTTACGACTTGTGAAAAATGTCAAAATACATACAATGAGCTAAAAAACGATTCTATTGATTCAATGATAAAAAAAGAGGCCGACAGTGTATTAAAGCAGCATGAGAAAAAGGAAAAATCTGCTGCCTACAAGACCGGAGTCATAATAGCCGGACTACTGCTTATTCCAATACTCATCACATTCATAGTGTGTCTGTCAAATGGCGGTGGTTTAAATACCTTTGCGGTGGTAACAGCATCTATGCTTCTTGTAGCTGCAATGACAGTTGTTCCACTTATGGCACAGCAGAAAAAACTGACCAAATGCATAATCTGCGGTGTTTTTGCTCTGCTTTTGATATTCTTTTTTGTTGACAGAATGTATAGTTCAAATGAATTTATGCTTTGGTCTGTTCCAACTATATTTGGATTATCAATTGTTCTTTTTCCGTTTGTCATCAGAGGAATTGAGCTTCCACCTGTTTTATCAGACAAAAAAGCTCTTATCACTATGCTGTGGGATACCTTATGGCTTTTCCTCACAATCATTGAGGTGAGTGGTCATACAAACGATGTTGCCGGAATGAAGGCCGGCTGTATTATAGCATTTGTCTTTGTACTTGCGGCCTGGCTCATATTCTTTGATGCACGATATTTAAACGCAAACAGATTTATAAAATCCGCAATTATAGTTTTGATAGCTTCGGTTTGGACAGCTTTTGCCGATGACATATGCGAGTTTTTAATTTTTGGCACCAGACAAATCACTATAAAGTCCGTGAATTTTTCTGACTGGACTTCCAATATCTGCGTGAATGCCAATGTTTACGCTATTGTGCTTGTGTCCGGCATTATTATTGCCTCTATACTTTTTGTAGCAGGCGGTATTAAAGCATTTGCTAATAAAAAATAAATTAGTTTTCTCTTTGAAATATTATTACAAACCCCCTCCCACAGACTTCTATCTGTGGGAGGGGTTTTTATAGTCATTATTCAATAAGTGCCTACAAGATTAGCAAACACCCTGTGCAAGCATAGCGTCTTCTGAGGTGTCCGCAGATTTGCAGGGGTTTTGAGGTCGGTTGTATATCACGTGTATAGAGTGATTGTCGGACGATTTCAATTAACAACTATTTTAAAAATCAATACTTTTCAAAAGCATATCAATTATTTAAAAAAAGAACATCGTTCATTCTTTACTCTTTATGAACATATCATCTATTTTATTCATACTTAACCTTTCTATTTGCCACAGATATTATAGATTTCAAAAACAATACCCAACAACCCAATTAATGTAAAAAATTGGAATATCAATCGAAACAATTTGGAATAGCTTAGAAAATGCTTGGCACCCCAATTTTCTCTTCTCTCATATATCGTTTTTTCTTGTTCAATACTAAAAATCATAATCTCATTGCCATATTTAGCAACATTTTTCTGCTCTATTGTTTTTAATACATCTTCTGAAAATTTTATCATCGCTTTTGTTCTCGTATCTAATGCATAAAAAATCAAAGAGAAAAAAATGATAGCTATACAAACAATAAATCGAAATACAGTTAATTCTCCATCTAATTGAAATAAAGTAAGCAGCCCTGTAATAAAAAACGTTTCCAACACAATATAAAAATTTAAAATCTGCATTCTTTGGTTTGCATGAATAACAAAATAGTCCCATACCATTTTAAAAAAATCGCTTTCTGTTAGACCTGTATCACTATGATTCATAAATCTTCCCTCTCACAATAAACTATTAACAAGTTTTTCTATACTATCTACATATTGCTCTATTTTTTTTCTTTTATATACATAAATGTATGATGGATGATGAATAGGAACATAATAAATCCCTTCGTGTTCTTTATATGAATAATTAAATTCATCCCACTTATCAAATTCAATATTGAAATGCTTCTCAACTGAGGAATATACCTTTTCGCCCAACAAAAAGACTATTCTAGGAGATAATTCTTTAATCTCTTTTTTTAAATTACCAAAACAGCTATCAATCTCCTTCTTATTGGGATATCTTAATTTATTCTGTTCATTTAGTGGAACACATTTTACCAAATTTGTCTTGTATGTATCTACTTCTCCCAACATTTGCTCAATTTTTTGAATTAACATTCCTGTATTGGTATCAGGTGATAGCGGAATTTCATCTTCATTTTTAATAATTTTAGCAGATAAACCAACCCAAAAAATCTGACATTCTTTCTTCCCCTCCAAAAGTGGTTTTTGATTAAAACACAATCCACACTTTTGACATTTTCTTATTTGTTCTATCATCAATTAAGCCTCCATAATCTTTTGTGTTTTCACGATATATTCATCTAAGATTTCATCTGGTACCCTACTATAATTACCAGAGCAAAAGTTAAACTGGCTTCTACCCTTCAATGTATACGATGAATTATAATGACAATTGGGAATATCAATACCTTTTTCCAATATTTCGTTGTATAATCTTGTCCCATGATATGGTCTAAATTGAAATACACTTGGACGAAAAGTTCCTTCGCACTTTTCAGATATATTTCTTAATTCACATGCCAACTTATATGTTTCTTCCATATCCTCTTGGGTTTCGTCAGGAAAACCATACATGAAGTATCCTTTTACATCTATTCCATGGATAAGCAATTCTCTAATAACAGATATAACACTTGATATATCACCCAACTTATTTATTCTTTTTCTAATAGTATTTGAACCAGACTCAATTCCGACAAATAATTCTTTGCAATTGCAATTCTTTAAAAGTTGTATTTTATCAAGACATTTGATAAGAGAAAGTACATGAACCATTCCCCTCCAATGTAATTGAGAAAATTCTTGAAATATATCTGCTGCTTGACTTATGCTTGTCTCATTACGCAAAAACAAATCATCTAAGATGCGAATACTTTTTAAATCAGGATATAAATCACATATCTCTGCAATCTCATGTTTAACACTTTCCACATCCTTCATACGTATAGATATATCTTTATTTAATCCCCGGGCTCCTCCACAAAAAGCACAATCATATGCACATCCTCTAGATGTTATAATAGCTGCTTCTTTTTCACCGTAATGATTATTTATTATCTCATCTTTCAAAAATGATCTATCCAAATAAATTTTTGATATATCTTCTGGAAAATATTGGGAGTTCATGTCGACCTTATATACGAACTTGTTATCTAAATGCTCAATTGGTTTTTCCTTACAATTTTCTAACACAATCGCAGGAATAATAAGTTCTCCCTCACCAATAATAATATTCACCTTATTACTAGTCTTCCAATCTAAAATAGTTTCATAAATGCTCTTAACAACTTGACCACCTACAAAGCATTCACATTGTATGGACATTTTTTCTATGATATACTGTACTAATTCATAGTTCTGAGTAAAAACATTTATTCCAACAAACTCCGGCTTTATTTCAGAAACTTGTTTTAAAATATCCTCTACTCCTAATCTTTCCTTCACACTATCCAGAAGCAATACTTCTAACCCAACTTTTTTTAAATAAGTTGCAATATATCCAAGTCCCAAGGGAGATAAGTACTCTTCTTCTTCATTCGTTCTCTCCCAAAATAAAGGTGAATTAATTAGGACAAACTTTTTCATCAATAATCCCTCCTACAAATTTATTATCGCTTGAGTTACTTTAGCAACACTATCCCCTAAGTTATTATCATTAATAAGCTGAAAGACATCAATCCCTTGTTCTTGTAATACCTGTATTCCTTTCTCCATATATTCCAACTCTTTATTCGTTTTATTACCTCTTTCAAATCTAGTTAGACAACTACGTTCCTTAAGTCTATTCTGTATTACATCTCTATCAGCAAAAACAGCAATCTGTAAATCAGGCTGAACAATCTCATTATTGAGAGCCAAAATAAACTCTTCACTTACTTCGTCCATCCTCTGTAGAATCAAAGAAGAAAGAACATATCTATCTGTAATAACAATTTTCCCCTTTTCTAACTGTGGCACAATCTCATCCCTTAAATGCTGATAGCGATCTGCCGCAACCAGACATGCCACACTTATCCCATCAAACCTTTCGGCATATTCCCTCACAAAACATCCTAATTCATTATCTGTAGGTTCTTTCGTAAAACAAGCTTCAATTCCCCGTTTCTCCAACTCTTTTTTTAATTCTTGTATAATTGTAGTCTTTCCTGCCCCATTAGGACCATCAACAGCTATCAATTTTCCACTATAAAGATTTTTGTTCATAAAATCCCCCTCTTCACATCAAAGAAATATCTTCGTAATATCCTGATATCGATTTACCACTCGGTAAATCTCCACATATTCTTCCCCAATCTTATATAGCACGACATAATTCCCGCAAATCACATATTTATAATCCGTTCGGAAGCTGACCCTTTTAGCAAGATCAGCTCCCATGTACGGAAATTGCTGTATATTTTCAATTCGAGCATATATCTCCTGAATGGTCTTTACCGCCATTTCTTCATTATCTTCAGCAATATACTCTCTAATATTCTTCAAGTCCTCTGCCACAATAGGGTTAATCCGCAATTTCATCATATGCTATACCCCGACAGATTTCTTTAGTTCATCCAAACTCATCCAGGCACTTTCATCCCTAACAGCTTCTTCTGCTTCCTGTAGTTTCATGAGTAGCTTCTTTTCTGCTTTTTCACGCTCGTAGTCCTCAATATCCATAACCACAAACTTACCTCTACCGTTTTTGGTCAAAAACACGGGTTCTCCAATCTGGCAATTTTTCAACACTTCATTATAATTTCTTAAATCTGATACCGGTAATATATTTGGCATAAAATCAACTTCCTTTCCTACTACAATATAGCTTCTTTACTTATATATTATACGCAGGAAAGCTGTAAAATTCAACGTGAAATTTTACAGCTTTCTTACCAAACGTTTTGCAACATCTATTTCCAATCCATCGAATCTTAATTCTGTTCTTGCATTTTCTACCACCTGAAATGCCTTCGTTCCTGTACTGATATAAGAAACTATATGGTTTAGTATTTCTTCCTCGCTGTCTTCAAATGTCAGTATTAACATTTTCCCATATATGTACCTCACACTAACATTTTTCAAATAACGTTTAACTTCTGAACCTTGAATTTTCAAGTGACTCAGAAAATAGCCTATCTTACAAAACCTTTTTTTCGTGCATAATCTCCAATTATAAAAGCAACTGATACTATCAACAGGATAAATACGGATAATATATCCCAAACATCAATCACAGGTTCTCCAATTAATTTTGATAATGTAATATTTATCAAAAGTGTGAACGGAATTGCAAACAAAAATGTAATTCCTGTTGCCAACAGTTTTCGTTCCTTGAGTCGATAATACAGAATATAAATTATCCACAAAAAAACTAGTGTATAAATGGACATAATCGCACCAATGTTGAATACTTCATTGACTTTTATCAAAATACTTAATATGTACATAAATGGTAAAATGAGAATACTAATGGCAACCATCGCTACCAAAACACCTTTTTTCCCTAACAATATAACAGGAAAAGATGCTATCCATGTAATCAAAATAGAACTAAGTGTAATAAGTGACCATGTAAGGGTGCCCGAAATAGCAACATCACATATACAACATACTAGAATACCAATAACCATGGTAATTGTATATATTATTGATATTATAGTATTCTTGTTCATATTATTCTCATCTTTTCGTTTTAATTCAATGAGATTTTCGCTGACTTTTTCTTCGTAATTATTCATTTCTATCCTCTCCCCACTTAATAGTTCATTGACCGTAACATCTAAGATATTGCAAAGTTCCAACATGATAGATGAATCGGGCATACATTTTCCTGTCTCCCATTTGGAAACAGCTCTGTCAGTGATGTTTAACTTTTCTGCTAATTGTGCTTGTGTCAGACCTTTTTCTTTTCTGCAACTAGCAATAAACTTTCCTGTATCAATTTGATTCATTACAATATGCCTCCTTTCACGCTACACTTTACAATTTTTATCAGTTTTTGTACACAAACTGTAAGTGGAATTATCAAACTCAACCATAGGTTGGGAGAGGTATTATATTTGATAAATGCCGTTTTCTTCAACAACACCATTTTACCACACGTGCACACACAATTCCATTAAAACCGTTTACTTCGCTTTAACCGATACTTCCCATTTATTCCTAATGAGAATGGAGATTTAATGCAATATTGCGAATGCACCAATGATTTTGTGAATGCAATCATTGATGACTATTTCAATTCCTTTGAAATACGCAAATACTACATTAACAAATATGAACAGCCTTATTACGGTGTCCTCTCCTATCTGTATGATATCGGCTATACGGTTGAATATGAACTTCTTCCAGAAGCCCATTTACAGGATTACTTCGATACTGCAACCGGATCTGTTGATGTAAAAGAATTTGCTGAAGATGGCGTGATCCACGTCTATTCAAATGAGACTGGAAAAGACGTTGCCCAGATACCCTTAACCAAACTGGCTGAACTGGAAAAAGAAGTAAAGGATTTTGTAGAATATAAGCTCTCTGCGTACAAGGTGGCTAATCCTACCAAACGTTCTGACCTGGTTCCGAAGTCCATTTATGCTTTTGATATTCCAAATGAAATTGCAAGAGTAAAACGCTACAAGGAATATGCAGAATATTGCCTTAAACAATTAGAACAAATGCAGAAAGAATGTTAAATATGAAGTTACCAAACTCTTACGGCAGCGTAATCAAGCTTGGTGGCAAACGACGAAAGTCCTACGCTGTCCGTATCTCGAAACTTGTGGAAGATGATACCGGGAAGGTCAAGCGAAAATACACCTACCTGGCTTATTTCTCCAAACCGTAAATGGCGTACACCTATCTTGCTGAATACAATAGCGGTGCGGTTGTTCCGGAGCATATGAAGTACTCGGACTCTCCCACCTTTGCAGAGATGTACGAGAAATGGAAGAAATACCGAAAATCGCTTAAAAACCAGATTAGCGATTCCACATGGCGAAATTATGAGATTGCTTTTCATCATTTCAGCGAGCTACATGACCGCAAATTTATTTCCATCAGGACAAATGATTTGCAGCAATGCTTAAATGCCTACAATCACAAATGGCAGACACACCTTTGCTTCACTTATGGACAGCGCCGGAGCAAATGATGTATGTATCAAATTGATTATGGGACACAGTATGAAGAACGACACCACCAAAGGAACATACACCCATAAGATTTTAGAAGAACTTCTTACAGAAGTGAACAAGATATAAAACAATAAATCAAGACTGATTGCTGGATACACTTATGATGTTTCTTATTATTAACATTACACTCATATTCAGCTTGAATCATCTTGAAAAACACCGAATGAAATGCTTCAAAAAATCATTCAAAATCAGTAAAAACGAGTGTATACCACCTGTATATCACTTGTGTACCGCGTGTATATAACGACCTCAAAATAACGTAAATTATTTTCTATTTATGAATATTCTGACAATTCGCATGTCTTATCAATACATAAAGAAAAGTCCCATAAATACCAGTCAAATCGAAGATTTGATTTGTTTACAGGACTTCTCAATATAGTCTTTTATCTTAGAAATTCTTAATTAGCAAACACCCTGAGCAAGCATAGCATCTACTACCTTCTCAAATCCGGCAATATTAGCACCTGCCACATAGTCTGTCTTTCCACCAACGGTTGCATTGTATCTCTTAGCAGCATCGCTGATGTTAGCATAAATAGTCTCCATGATTCCCTTAAGCTTTCCGTCAACTTCTTCGAATGTCCAGGAAAGTCTCTCAGAGTTCTGGCTCATCTCAAGTGCAGATGTAGCAACACCACCGGCATTGGCAGCCTTACCACCTACGAAGAGAACACCGTTCTCCTGAAGATACTTTGTAGCCTCAAGAGTTGTAGGCATGTTAGCACCCTCTGTTACAGATGTAACAC
>OJNV01000458.1_pt1 | contig 25470 bp, 22 predicted proteins | sample 1597961 | NCBI WGS metagenome assembly OJNV01 (sample SAMN01915220, study PRJEB22387) | human gut metagenome | isolation source: stool | host: Homo sapiens | place: USA
GTACTGCGGTGTAGTCCGTGGGAGGATAGGACGTTCTGCTCATACAGGGCATTTTTTATTCATTCTGATAGGCATCTTACCTTTCAAACTTTCAGTCATTGCACATAAGGCAACTCCTTCATGTTTTTAAGGCAATCTGCTCTATCAGAATGAATAAAGTATTGGTTAATGTCACCCCCTACTTCTTCGTTTGTCGCACATAAGGCGTACTCACTCATCGTGCGGGCGAATCCAAAAGGTATAAGACAAAATACAGAATTAATCGTTTTCTTGTGGGCTGATCTCTAGTTTTATTGCTTGAAAGTGAATTCAATAGACTCAACTAAATGTTCCGTTGATGTTGTTAAATACTGCCAGTTCGGCGGCCAATGCCTTGCGTTGTGGGGGGGGGGTAGCGCTAGAATGACTTAGTCAGTAGTGGGGTAAGGTGTGCCTACGTATTGTTTGTCTCGCTACTGCAGAATGTATCTATTTGAACATTTCTTTGTGTTTTATTCAAAGAGGAAAGGATGGTTCATGGAGAAGAGAGGAATGCGCTACGGCTTTGTTGCAATGCTGTTTAGCATGCTTATTGCCCTAGCTGCTTTTGCGCCCTCAACTGCATTTGCGGATGAGCTAAGCAGTGTTACGGTAAATACTGCCGGAGAACTAAACGCTGCTATTGCTGATAATGATAAGGCGATAATTGTTTTAGGTCAGGACATCGAAGCAAAAATTACCGTTCCTGCAGGTAAAGAAATAACTATTGATTTAAATGGCAAAACCTTATTGGGTGCTGATGGAGCTGTGATAGATAATTATGGATCTCTTCTTTTAAAGAATGGAACCGTTTCACTTACTAGTGCCCCTAGTTCTATGTCCACCATTTGGGTAAATAAAACTGCTAAGTTAACTGTTAATAATGATGTTAAAGTTACTGCTCCTGACAATAGTTTCTGTGTTAGCTATTGGTCTGATTGCACTAGCGCAGAAGTTACTCTTGCAGGCATATTGAGTGGTGGAAATGGTGTTACTGTTAACGGCATGATTCCAGAAGGAACTTCGAATACGCTCAATATCGATGGCGCAAATATTAACGTTTCTGGACATGGCGTCTATCTTGCGGGTGCTGCTTCAACAAACATTAAAAACAGCACAATTAAAGGGTCAACTGGCGTAGAGGTTAGAGCGGGTAATCTTGTTGTTGACAATGGTGAAATTGCGGGTGGCGAAAACTTTACTACTCAGGCTAATCCTGGCGGAGCAACAACCGAAGGAGCTGGCATCGCAATCGCACAGCATACTACCAAACAAGCAATTAACGTTACGGTAAATGGCGGAACTGTTTCGGGTGAATATGCTATTTATGAAGGTAATCCACAGGCTAATTCTCCAGAAGATGTAGCTAAAATTAATTTGAGTCTTACCGACGGCATTTTTGACGGTAGCGTTTCCGCTAAGGATGTTAATGGTTTTGTAAGTGGTGGCACTTTTACCGATGCTTCAGTTTTGAAGTATGTTAAATCTGGCAACGCTGCAATGAAGAAGTCACAAGATGGTGATTTTACTATTGTTCCTGAAGAACAAGCTAAAAGCGAGGCTGCTGCAAAAGTTCAGAACGGTGACTCGGTAATATACTTCGCTAATATTGAAGATGCGAAAAAATTTGCAGAGGATAACCACATCGACCCTAGCTTTGTTGAACAGCTTCGCTTTGTGATTACTTACGTTGATGGTTTGACCGACGCTGCTTATGGATCAACTTGTACTGTTCCAGCAGGTCAGAAACTCACTAAGGCAGCTATTGGCACTCCTGATGGTGAAGAGCTTGTTCCTGCAAAAGAAGGCTATACCTTTACTGGTTGGTATTTGGATAAAGAGCTAACTCAAAAAGTTACATTCCCCTTTGAACCAAGTAGCGACATGGAACTTTATGCCGGTTTTTCAAAGAATGATCCAGCGGTAAATCCTTCTCAGGGTGACAATAAGACAACTACCACCACTACTAAGACTTCCTCCGCAAAGACAGGAGACAATCTTGCTCTCTTTGGTGGATTGTTAGCTTTGATTGCAGTTGCTGGCGCAACAACTGCTGTTGTGGCTGTTCGTCGCCGTAAGAGCGAATAAGACAAAATATAAATACCTGCTTTTTGAAGTGTGTATCTAAATTGGGCCAGGGATTTTTCCTTGGCTCAATTTGTTTTTTTGCGGGGTTAAGTTTTGAGTCTTTGGACTGTTACGCGCGGTAAATGTTTGTCGTCATCGCTCATATCGAACTAAATAAAGTTGGACAGTGTGTCTATACGGGATGCGTCTATGCGGGAGTGTTCTGTGTGCATTAACCGTCGTGATATATATGTACGTATGCAGGGTGAAGAAACCGCTCTCGGAGTAAATAGTATCGGTCAGTAAACAGATGATTCTTGCGGGCCTGTTTCATAAAAAATGAGCGATAAAATCTAGTTATTGATTGATCAGCATTAGTTATTTGTTTGCCTATACTAGCTTTAGACTTATAGGTAAAAGTACTGATCAAAATTGTTGGTAATGTGTACCTTGGATAGTAAGTTAAAGCCCTCAGTTCATTAGATATTTTCGCCTGCGTGACTCGTGAAAACATAAGGTGATATTTGAGACTTGTGATTTACTCCGCGAGTTATTTCACTCTGGTAAAGGGGAGCGTTATGTCTATAGAATGTAGCGTTGTTTCGAAGAGCCGAGTTTTATATTCGGGCGAAGTGTACTCTATCGTTCTTCCAGGAATTGAAGGCGATATCGGCATCTTGGAAAACCATGAGCCCTTTATGACATATCTTAAAGATGGTGTTATCTGGGGGCGTGTTGACGGCCCTGATGGTGCTATTTTGAGCGCCGCTAATATGGGTGGTTATGTCCAGGTTATTGGTCGGCGTGTATTGGTCCTTTGCGATAAAACACGGTACCTCAACGAGATAGATCTCGATTTACTTCATCATGATATTCCGCTCATCGAAGCACGTCTCAAGACTGCCAAAGAAAATGATTTCGTTGCGCAGTCCTATCTTTCTCGAAAGCTGCATTGGTGCAATGTTCAGCTAGCAGGCAAGCTTAAAGAAGACAAATATCGCTAGTAGGTATTCTTTACTTTTGCCCGAAATAGCTGGCTCTCTTCTCTTTGTGAGTTTCTATACCCAGAAGAGAAGATGTACATATCAAAGCTGAGGGGCGGTCAAATAGTAACGCTTGAACATGAGCAAGTAGTACTCTCTATTCCGTGTGAACATCTTGTGCACGCTTCCTAAAACGATTGTAATTCGCTCCTGTTCCATTACACTTCCAATAGTTAGTTAATCAAACTATTTAATTAACTAAGCTTTTTATCCGTGAAGCAAAAAGGAAAAAAGAAACATTACACATATTTCCCTAACGATATTCAACAGATATGCAAAATGAGTGGAATGAATAGTTCCTGCTAAGCGGACAAATCGGAGTTTATTTGCATTTCTTAAAAAAAATATGATAAACAGGGATAATCTTGTGCGGTAACGGTTGATTTGAAAGGGGTGTTTGCAGTTATGGAAACGACGGACCAAGCATTAATTGACCAGAACATAAAAAAGTTAGTCAATGAGCTTTTTACCGATACGTTCAATTCTGTTCTTCGCATAGAAGAGTTCGCCTTGAAAAATCGCCTTACCGAAGGGCTTTCGATTTCGGAGCTTCACACTATTTGTGCAGTGGGAATGTATGAAGAAAACCCCATGAAGGTCGTTGCGAATAGGCTTGACGTAACGCTCGCCACACTCACCGTGGCTATCACTAAGCTTGAGAAAAAAGGCTACGTTAAACGTACGCGTAGCGAAGTTGATCGTCGTCAGGTGCTTGTTGCGCTTACTAAAAAAGGGAAGCAAGCATATCGTGTGCACGGGCTGTTTCACAAAAGGCTTATTGGTAACGCGCTAGAGGGGCTTAACTCCGAAGAAGAAACCGTTCTTATTCGTGCATTATCTAAGGTTAAATTCTTTTTTGAAGAAGAATACGAAGCGATGAATGCTGAATATGAAGCGAATAAAAAAGAAGCTAAAGCAAGCGAAGAAAACTGAAAGGAAAAACATGGCTACAATCGACATCATCAAGAACATTCTTAACGAAAACCTCGACATCGAGCCAGAAATTGTTGTTGAAGAGGCATCTTTTGAAGAGCTCGGTATTGACTCTTTGGATATGACTGAGCTTATTTGCGCAATCGAAGACGAATGCGAAGTAGACTTCGGCGAGCCTGATGGTCTTGAGACTGTAGGCCAGTTGGTTGAATATATTGACTCTCTTTAAAAAGTATGAAGTAAAAAGAGGGAAAGCCTTTGATTTACATCAAGGCTTTCCCTCGTGTGCTCATTCCAGGGTCTAAAAGGTTTTAAAAAAGCCAAGAAGGCTATTCTTTAACATCTTTTAGGGCTTGGATTGCAAAGTATTTGATGGGTGAATTGAAAGCATGAATAGCGTTTTGCTTATGAGGTGCATTTGTGTTTCATGTTCACGCTTAAGCTATGTTTACGATAGGTAAGAAAATGGATCAAACTCAAACTTTTGAACCAACGGCAGCGCCGCTTGATACTCGCGTAACTCGCTTGTTGGGCATTAAATATCCCATTATTCAAGGTGCTATGGCATGGATCGCTGATGGAAAACTTGCCGCTGCAGTAAGCGAGGCAGGCGGTCTGGGCATCATCGCTTGTGGTTCTGCGCCAACAGAGTGGGTTCGTGAACAAATCGAATTGGCACGCTCTCTTACTAAAAATCCTATCGGTGCAAATATCATGCTCATGAATCCAAACACACCCGAACTTGCTCAACTTTTAGCAGATATGAAAGTTGATGTTATTACTACGGGTGCCGGCAGTCCTTCTCCTTATATTCAGATGTGGAAAGAAGCGGGATGTAAGGTGGTGCCCGTTGTTGCTTCTGCTGCGCTGGCTAAGCGCATGGAACGTTTGGGTGCTGATGCGGTTGTTGCTGAAGGATGTGAAGCAGGCGGTCATATTGGTGAACTTACCACGATGGCACTTACCCCTTCGGTATGTGATGCTGTTTCTATTCCAGTAATTACGGCTGGTGGCGTAGCTGATGGTCGTGGGTTAGTTGCAGCGTTTGCGCTTGGTGGTGAAGGGGTTCAGGTTGGAACGCGCTTCCTTACCGCATTTGAGTGTGGTATCCACGATGCTTACAAGCAGAAGGTTATTGGAGCAAAGGATTCCGATACTATCGTTACGGGTCGTCCGAGCGGGCATCCTGTTCGTCAGTTAAAGAACCGTTTTGCGCGCGATGTACGCAAGATGGAAGGTGACTCCGACGCTTCGGTTGACGAAATTGAGCAGATGCTTGCAGGTTCGCTTCATCGTGCAGTAACGGGAGATGTGGAAATGGGCTCGTTGATGTCTGGTCAGGTTGCATGCTTGGTTCATGATGAAAAACCCGCCGCTCAGATTGTAGACGATCTTATGAACGAAGCGTATACCTGGTGCGGCAAGAACCTTACCGATATGGCTGCAGAAAATGCCGAACGCGCTTGGAAAGAGGCGTAAAACATGGCAGTTTTATTGTGCTCTGGTCAGGGGGCTCAGAAGCCTCGCATGGGTGAAAGCTTGCTTGAAGTGCCTGAAGTGGCCGAGGTATTTGCTCGCGCAAGTAAAATTCTTAACCTTGATTTGCCTGACCTTGTTCGCAATGGCAGCGAGGAAGATATCAATAATACCTTTAATGCGCAGGCTCTTACCATGGCGCTTTCCGTAGGAATTGGTCACGCTCTAGAAACTCGCGGACTTGCTGTTGATGCCGTGATCGGTTTTTCTCTTGGCGAAATTAGTGGGTTGGCGCTTTCGGGTGTGCTTTCTGTTGAAGATGCCTTTTCCCTTTTAAATGTACGTGCACATTCTATGGATGAAGCATGCGCTAAGCGCGCGGGCGGCATGCTTGCTCTTTTGGGAGCTGATGAAGAAGCAGCCCGCGAAATTTGTGAGACTGTTCTAGCGGCCGGGAAAGAAGCGGGCGTACAGATTGCAGATGCTTGCGGAGCAGCCCAAAGCGAAGTGCTCGTTCCTGCGAATTATAACTGTCCTGGTCAGATTGTTCTTTCTGGTGACGTTTCTGCTATTGAACGAGCGCAAGAGCTTTGCAAAGAACGCAAAATGCGTTGTACTCGTTTGGCAACGGCGGGCGCTTTTCATAGTCCGCTTATGCAGTCGGCAAGTGATGAGGTGCGCGAGTTTTGCGCAACGCTTTCATTTAGCGAGCCACGTATTCCGCTCATTTGCAATACCGATGCTCAGCCATTTGTGGCGGCTGAGGCCACTGATCGTTTGGCGAAGCAGATTATCTCGCCAGTTCGCTATGAACAGGGCGTGAGATATTTGATTGATGCTGGCAATACCGAGTTTGTTGAAGCAGGTTTTGGAGGCGTTTTGTTCAATATGATGAAGCGCATTGATAAAACGGTTACGCGCCATAAGGTGAGCAACTTAGATGAGCTCAATGCGCTGTTTGAAGACTAGTTGCATAGCGAGAAAACATCGAACAGCGAAGCAGAAAGTTAGTGCGAAACGGTAACGCGGAAAGAGGTTTTATGAATACACAAGACGCGCTTGAAGATGTGCAGCGTGTTGCGCTCGTTACGGGTGCGAGCCGCGGCATTGGTGCAGCAATCGCAAAGAAGCTTGCAAGTCAAGGATATACGATTGCGGTTAACCATTCTGGTGAGCACAGTGCTGAAGCGGCGCAAAAACTTGCTTCCGAATTAACCGAGCTGTATGGCGTTGAAGCAAAGGCATTTCAGGCTGACGTTTCAAAATTTGATGAAGCAAAAGAGCTGATCAAGAACATTAAGAATGAATACGGACGCATTGATGTATGCGTGAATAATGCAGGCATTACGCGTGATGGATTACTTCCTCGTATGAAGGAAGAGGCGTTCGATGCGGTAATTGAAGTAAACCTCAAAGGAGTTTTCAACTGCATGCGTCACGTTTCGCTACTCATGATGAAGCAGCGCTATGGTCGCATTGTTAATATTTCAAGTGTTGTTGGCATCTCGGGCAATGTTGGTCAGGTAAATTATGCCGCATCAAAAGCAGGCGTTATTGGCATGACAAAAAGCGCAGCTAAAGAACTTGCTCCTCGTGGGGTAACCGTGAACGCGGTGGCGCCTGGTTTCATCGACACCGATATGACAAGTGGACTTGGTGAAGATATGAATGAGTTCATTCTGAATCGCATTGCAATGGGGTCTTTCGGACAACCTGAAGACGTTGCAAATGTGGTTGCTTTTTTTGCAAGTCCCGAGGCTGGTTATGTGACAGGACAAGTGCTTGCCGTTGATGGCGGCATGGCGTTATAAAGAGAACTATCAAGATTTACCGAAAAGGAAGGTAAAACGTGGCAGCAGAGACAAAGAAAACGGTCGAGTTAAACCGTGTAGTTATTACGGGTATGGGGGCAATTTCTCCTGCTGGTTTTGGCGTGCAGACTCTCTGGGATAAGCTCATGGCAGGCGAAGGTTGTATCTCCGAGCTTCCTGAAGAAGAAAAGGAGCGCTTTGGCATTTCGGTTGCAGGGCGCATTCCTGGCTACGATGCTATGGAGGCGGGCTTTACCAAGAAAGAATCGCGTCGTTTCGCTAAGTTTACGCAGTTCTCTATTCTTGCTGTCGATGAGGCAATGAAGCAGGCTGGCATGAACCTCGAGGAAGAAGATCTTACGCGTTTTGCCTGTATTTTTGGCACTGGTATTGGTGGCATGGAAGTTTTTGAACGCGAAGCGGTTGTTCTTAACACAAAGGGCGCTAAACGCGTGAGCCCTTTGTTTATCCCTACCATGATTCCGAACATTGCAGCAGGCAATATTGCTATTCGCTACGGATTAAAAGGTGAGTGCTTCACCATTGTTACCGCATGCGCAACGGGTACTCACTGCGTTGGTGAGGCATACCGATTAATTCGCTATGGTTTGCAGGATATAGCGCTTGCGGGCGGTGCTGAAGAAGGCACAGCCCCTATGGTGCTTGCCGGTTTTGGAAACTTGGGTGCGGTAACGAAGTCGAGCGATGTTGCTCATGCTTCTTGTCCGTTTGATATCAATCGATCTGGCTTTGTTGCGGGCGAAGGCGCAGGCGCTTTGGTGCTTGAATCGCTAGAGCACGCAAAGGCTCGTGGCGCCAACATTTTGGCAGAAATTGTTGGGTATGGCTCTACAGGCGATGGCTATCACATTACAGCGCCAGAGCCAAGTGGCGAAGGTATTGCGCGCGCTATGAAGCAGGCGCTAGCAGAAGGTGGCTTTACCCTTGCCGATGTTGGACACATCAATGCTCACGGCACTTCAACGGCAATCAACGACAAAACGGAATCTGTTGCTTTGCATGGATTAGCTCGCGAAGAAGGCCTTTCTGATGAATTTGCTGCCAATGTACCTGTTACTTCACTGAAGGGAACAACGGGGCACACGCTTGGTGCAGCAGGTGCTCTCGAGGCTATTGTTACGGCACTTTCCGTTGCAGAAGGTGTTGTTCCTCCTACGGTTGGTTTCGAAGAACCAGATCCAGAGTGTGCCGTTTCTGTTTCTAGCCAGGCACGTAAGACAGGACCACAAAAGGTTGCCCTGTCTAATTCTTTGGGTTTTGGTGGTCACAACGGTTCATTGGCAATTGCTCCTTTTGTTGAGTAATTGTTTAAGGAAGGGTAAAGATGATTGACGGCTCAACATTAAATGTTTTAGATTTACTCCCGCATCGCGATCCTTTTGTCTGGGTTACGCGCATTATTGAGGTTGAACCAGGTGAATCGGTTGTTGCTGAACTCGATGTTGATCCAAACCTCCCTTTGTTCAAGGGTCATTTCCCCGGTCAGCCTATTTTGCCAGGCGTTATTATTATGGAGGCGCTTGCCCAAGCTGCGTCGTGTTGCTTGCTAATTGAAGAAGGTCAGGCAGGGCGTATTGGTTATTTGGCGGGCATTGATAAAGCAAAGTTTCGCGCACAGGTTAAGCCAGGAGACACTATTCGGCTTGAAGCGAAAATGATAAAGAAATCTTCCCGTATGTGCATTGCGGAAGTTCGCGCTTTAAAGGGCGATAAAGTCTGTGCGCAAGCGGTTCAGAAATACATCATGGGGCCTTCCGCTTAAATACGGGTCCTACGTGCAGCTTCGATATGTTCTAGGGAAGGTTTTGAAGCTGCCAAATACAATGCGGTTGAAAAAAGCAAGGGTAGCAACAGTAACAGTTGCTGGATAAAGGAGGTTTTCCGAAATGCTCGGAGACCAGAAAAAGTATGTAACAGTTGATAGCGGAAACGTTGGCGAAAAGGCAAGCTACAGTGTTGAAAAGGCTGAAAAGGCACCAGAAAAAAAAGTGCTTACTCCTGCGGCGGACGTTACTGTAACGCATCACCTTTCCTCTATTGCAGAAATCACCGCGGGCTCCTTGATGGTGGTTGGCTATGGAATACGAGCCAAGGGAGCGGTTCGTGCTTGTGCACAAATTAAGTGCGAAGATGTCTGGGTTACAGGCACGGAAGACAAAAAACGCGGCTTTTCTTTTTCGGGTGCTGCCAAAGTTGCTATGCTCGGAAAAACATTTGACCAGCGTCTTTTCTCAAATACCTATGCTATTCTTTCGGCGGTTCACGAATGTGGAGCGAGCGCTCTTCTCGTGGTTGATGATCAGGCCGCTAACGACGAATTACTCTCTCTGCTTGCTTATCAAGAGGGCTTGAATATCTATGTTCCGTTTGAAGGGGACAAAACATTTCAGCTCTGGGTTCAGGTTTTACCAAGTGAAGAACTTTTAGCAGAAAAGGCAAATTATCAGGTTGAATGGGCAAAGTGTCCTGTTTGTAAATTAATGCACGACAAACATGCTGTTTTGTCTGATCACGGTATATGCCCCACGTGTCATGGACTATATCGTTTGAATTCTGATGAGCGAATCGCAGAAACCTTTGACGAGGGCTCGTTTGAAGAATGGAATGCGGGTATTCCGGAAACTGACCCTCTTTCATTTCCTGATTTCGATGCGCTTATTGAACGCACACGCAAAAAGAGTGGCCTTGAAGAAGCTGTTCGCTGTGGTAAGGCAAGTATTGTTGGTATGCCAGTTGCTTTTTGTGTTATGGAGGCAACCTTCATGATGGGTTCTATGGGTACGGTTGTAGGCGAAAAAATAACCCGTACGGTTGAGCGTGCAACGGCCGAGCGTTTGCCGTTGGTAATTTTTTCAGCCTCGGGCGGTGCGCGCATGCAAGAGGGCTTGTGTTCTCTTATGCAGATGGCAAAAATTAGTGCTGCGGTTGAACGCCATGGTGAAGCGGGCCTGCCTTATATTTCTGTTATCACTGACCCAACCACGGGTGGCGTTACGGCATCGTTTGCAATGTTGGGCGACATTATTGTATCTGAGCCCCATGCCCTGATTGGTTTTGCGGGTCGTCGAGTTATTCAAGACACTATTAAACAAACGCTTCCTGATGGTTTTCAGACAGCTGAATTTGCGCTGGAGCATGGCTTGATTGATGCAATTATTGATCGTAAGAATTTGCGTGCGTATCTTGCGCAGACAATCGCTCTTCATATGGCAACGGTTTCATCTATGGGACCTGAAAACGCCGAAGGCGAAGAGGGCATTCTGTATGGATACGCTGCACTCGAAAAGGAATTTAGTGGGTCACTAACGGTTCATCCTTCGGCGCTTAAAGATGCCCAGCATGCAGATCAGGGTGATCGTTTGAGGCGCTTTTTCTCGCGTAATGGCAAGGGTGACTTAAGTGCTGCTGCAAAAATATTCCCTTGGCTTGCTAAGGAAAACTCGCCTGCTTCAATTAGGCGTGCGCTTGATAGGCGTGGCGTTGCAGACGCTCCAGGTGTTAAACCTCTCAAAGAAAAAGATAGCAAAGGTCAAGGCACAGAACAAAACCTTGCATGGGAAAGTGTTTTATTAGCGCGCAATGTTCATCGTCCTACGGCGCAATACTATATCAATTCTATGGTTGATGGCTTCTTGGAACTCCATGGTGATCGAGCCTTTGCTGATGATGGTGCAATTCTTGCAGGAATTGGTTGGATTGCGGGTCAGCCTGTTACGGTTTTGGCTGAGGAAAAAGGAGCCGATTTGCAGCAGCGCATTAAGCGTAACTTTGGCTGCCCTCAGCCTGAAGGCTATCGTAAAACCATGCGTTTGATGAAGCAGGCTGAAAAGTTCGGTCGTCCTATTGTGTGCTTGGTTGATACTCAGGGTGCTTTCTGCGGCATGGAGGCAGAAGAGCGTGGTCAGGGTAATGCAATCGCAGAAAACTTAGCTGCAATGTCTGCCTTAAAAGTGCCGGTAGTTTGTATTGTGTTGGGCGAAGGCGGCTCAGGCGGAGCACTTGCTTTAGCTGTTGGTAACCGTGTTGCTATGCAAGAACATGCCGTATATTCGGTTCTTTCTCCTGAAGGCTTTGCTTCTATTTTGTGGAAGGATCGTAGCCGTGCGGCTGAGGCTGCTGCCGTTATGAAGATGAGTGCAGCAGAGGCTTGCGAACTCGGCTTGATTGAGGAAGTTCTTCCCGAGGGCGATGCAGGTGAAGCAGCGCACGAAACTCCGGAAATTGCGGCACGCAATGTGCAGGAATTCGTTGTTCGCTCTTTGCGTGAACTTGCTCCTATGAGTGAGCAGGAACTGAAAGACGACAGGTATCGTCGTTTCCGAGCATTTTAAACTTGAGTTCTGCTTCGTATCTTGCCGGTTTGATGTTGGTAGGTGAAAGTTTGTAAGATGTTATCTACTATGGCGAATGATCTCAAGTAAGCTTGTTTTCAGACAGTTCACAGCAACCAAATAAAGGCTATAAGATAAAGCGAAGGCCGCGGAGTTGTTATATGCGGCTCTGTAGCCTTCGCTGATTTCTTGTTTTATATATGGGTATGATTAGCGTTTTTCGGCACGTCTTGTAAGTTTTCCGCTGCTACGTTTTTGTCACCTTGACATTCTCCCTTATCTTTACGATGCAGACTATGTTTGCGAGGAGCAAGCTCTTTTTCGGTAAGCGCACTGGTTTCTTTCAGTGTTTTCCCAAGTGTTTCTGGCGCAAATGCCAGAGAAACTAAAAGTGCGAACAAAACAAGGGCTGCGCCTGCAAGCATGGTGGGGCCAATGCCAAACTCAACTAAGCACCACGGCAAGATAGACGTTGAAACAATGGTACCAATACGACTAAAGCCAATAGCTACACCAACAGCGGTTGCACGAATTTCTGTTGGGAATAGCTCGTTGGGGTAGAGCCACTGTAAAATACCCGGCGCACCCGAAAAGAATGCATACAAACTAAAAGCAAACAGAATAATCCAAACGGGAGCCTCGGGCCAAATTCCTAAAATGAGCAAGCCAATACCCATGCAGACAAGGCTGACAAGGAGTGTTTTTCTGCGCCCAAATTTGTTGAGCCAATGCATAGCAGGGACGGTGCCTAACAAGAATATAAGGCTGATGACCGCTTCACCTAAAATAGAGTCGTGTCCGTGATCGAGCCCGAAAAGATTCATGATGTTGGGGCCAAACGTGTAGATGGCATACATGGGAACAACCTGACACAAAATAAAAATGCTCATAAAAATAACGCGACCCAAATAACCTTTTTTAAAAAGCGTCGAAATGCGCACATCGCTCGGTTCTTCGTAATCGAAAATAACATCGGAACCAAAAACGGTATAAACAACTTCTTGCGCCTCATTTAGGCGGCCCTTTCGTGCAAGCCACATAGGAGATTCGGGGATTCCGTGGCGACCAAGGAGAAGAAAGCTGCTTGGAACAACGGCGCTACCAAGCATCCAAGCCCATCCTCCATCAAGACTGTAAAGAAGATAGCCAACAACAGCGGCAGCGGTTGCGCCTAAATACCAAGCAGCAGAAACCGTTCCCATGGTTTTTGCTCGGTGGTGTTTGGGGGTATATTCCGCGATGAGCGAGGTGGCGATGGGATAGTCAGCTCCAACGAAAAAGCCAATTAAAAACCGTAAGATAACGAGCTGAATAGCGCTATCCATAAACATGCAAAGGATAGATAAAATGCCAATAGCTATAACGTCGAGGGTGAACATGCGCTTGCGACCGATGATGTCGGTGAGGTAACCGCCTAAGATGGTGCCAGCAAAAATGCCTGCGAAAGCAGCGGTACCAATAATGGCTGTCCAAGCGGCATCGAGATTTAGAACTACCGTTAACTGAACAAGCGCAACGCCAATGATTGACAAAACATAGCCATCAAGAAAGGCTCCACCGCTTGAGAAAAACGTGACCTTTTTTACGAACGGTGTAAGTGATAGGTCTTCAAAGTGCTGAGACATGGTTACCCCCTTATAAAAGAGGGGAATTATTAGCGCACAGGCAAGTGAGAAGCTCTTAGAATGAAAGCTACACGGCAACGCTTTTCTTTGTTTTTTGGCCGAATGAGGCGAATAAACGTGATATCAAAAAAGATGCAAGATGAGCGATATATGCCTAAGACGCGATTTTAAGGTTTTTGTTTCTTTTGAGGCTCTTGATAAAGCCGCTTAAATTCCCCTCTCCCTATTTGAACAGCTTAACAAAAAAGAAAGGTAGTTCATCATGAATGGGACGTTGCGTAACCTTTTTGTGAAAAAAGTATGGACTTTAGGCTTCTTTTGAGTGGAATATGAAACAAAGTTTGGCTGTTTGCTGAATAGTACAGAAAGGTTCGATGAGAAATAAGCCTGTTCACACTAATTATTAAAGGTCAAGTGCTCGATTGAAGCTGAAAATTTGCTTCTTTTTTATTTCCCTATAACTAAAAGAAGTGCACCTGTTTTCTTGGGGAACTAAAAGCTAAGTTATATACTCGCTATATCTATGCGGTAATTAAGAAAACGAGTTCATATTCCGAAGGGAACGTTCATGGAAAACCATTACGATTATCTTGTTGTTGGGGCAGGCATTACGAGTGCGGTGTTTGCGCATGAGGCTGCAAAAGCTGGCAAAACCTGTTTGGTAATTGATCGACGCAATCACATTGCGGGCAATATTTATACCGAGGAGATAGAGGGCATAAACGTTCACAAGTACGGAGCCCATATTTTCCATACGTCGTTGAAGCCTGTTTGGAGCTATGTAAACCAGTTTGCGGAGTTTAATAACTACGTTAATTCTCCCGTTGCTGTTTATAAGGATGAACTATACAACATGCCCTTCAATATGAATACCTTCTCAAAGATGTGGGGCATTAAAACTCCTGCTGAAGCAAAGGAAATTATTGAGCGCCAGAAAGCAGAGGCGGCGAAAGAAATTGGAGATGGTGATCCTTCCAACCTTGAAGAACAGGCTCTTTCGCTTGTTGGGCGCGATGTATACGAAAAGCTCGTAAAGGGCTACACCGAAAAACAGTGGGGCAAGAGTTGCACTGAGCTTCCCGCTTCTATTATCAAGCGTTTGCCGGTGCGTTTTATTTACGACAACAACTACTTTAACGATCGCTGGCAGGGCATTCCTATGGGTGGTTACACGGCAATGGTTGAGCGCATGTTTGGGGATACGGAAATTCTGCTTAATACAGAATATCGCGAGTTTATTGCCGAACACAAAGGTATTGCCGATAGGGTTATTTATTGTGGCACCATTGATGCGTATTTTGATTATCAGCTGGGAGCGCTTGAGTACCGCAGCTTACGTTTTGAAAGCGAGCGCGTTGAGTGCGAAAACTGGCAAGGTAACGCGGTGGTTAATTACACCGAACGTGAAATTCCCTTTACGCGCATTATCGAGCATAAACATTTTGAGTTTGGCAAGGATGCTCAGGGTAATGAAATTCCTGTTTCCATTATTACGCGCGAATATCCTGCAACATGGGAACGTGGAGATGAGCCCTATTATCCTATTAACGATGAGCGAAACAGCGCGTTGTACGACGAGTACGTTAAGCTTGCTGAACAGGAGGGCAACGTGGTGTTTGCAGGTCGTTTAGGTGGCTATAAATATTACGACATGGATAAAGCGATTGATGCTGCGTTTGATTTGGTTAAGGCAGAGCTAGGCGTTAATTTGAAATAAATGGCGAAAGCCCGCTTCTTACTAAAGAGGATAAGGGACGGGCTTTATTTTGGTGAGGGTCCAAAATGAGGCAAGAAGACGAACAGAATAATGCGAGGAGTTCGGCTGCATCCGGGGGGCGTGTGCCGAAACAGCTATCAAGCCAACGCGTTCGGCGTCACAGGTTTGAGGAGAACATTCCTTCGGTTTGGGAGGAAGAGCCGCAAAAAGATGCTCGTGTACGAAATCGCAGAAAAGCGGATCGCAATTTGGTCGATCGCGAAATCTATGATTATCCTCATGCGGCTATTCGGAGCGATTGGGGTTCGCAGCAGGCCGAGCGGGCAGCTCGTCAGGCGGCAGGAAAATTTGGTGATGCGGGCGAAAAATCGCGCGTTCAACTAAGGAAGGAATCGGAATTTCCTTCGCATGTTATTGATGGCTCGCCTAGCGCTTCAAGAGAACGCAGTGCATCGCTGGAGCGTGGTGCAGATGGCAGATTTGGAAATGTTGGTGAATCAGGTTTGGCGGGCAGGCGGAAAGCCCAGCCTGGTCAAAGAGATTCGGGCTTTTCGTATGGATTTATGGAAGAAGAAGACTCTCGACAGGCGGCCCGCGAGCGCATAGCTCGTCGCAGGGAAAGAAAAGCCGCCGGCGCAAGCTCAAGAAGGTCTTCGGATGTTTCGTCGGGTCCAAGTGCGGAGAGATTTACGAATGCTGATAGTTCGTATCGCAGGAGGGCTTCATCGCGTTTTGCAGGTATGGGCACAGCATCAAGTATGGCGCCTGCTTCGCATTTGGCAAGCTCGAAAAGCGTGGATGCTCCAGATACGGATGGGGACTCTTATGGCTTTTCTCGCAGTTCTGCTTTTGATGCTCCAGCATCGTATTCGCGAGATGGTTACGGAAGAGCCTCGCGAAAAGCACAGCATCCCCAAAAGAGGGGCATTAGCCCTCGTGTGTTGATAGGAATCATTGTTGCGGCGGTTCTTTTGGCGGTAGGTATATTTGCAGCTTTTTCTGCTTTTGCTGGATCGGGTGAAAATTCCAGCACGGATTCTGATACCCAAATGCCAGCTGAAGACTCAAAACAGGCAGTCGCGCCGAGTTCAGACAATCTTGTTATGAACTTAAATGGCGATGCGGAAACTGTAGTTCTTAAAGGGGAGGACTATATTGAGTCAGGATGCCACGTTATCAATAAAAAAACGGGCACGAATCTGACAGGCAAGGTAAAAACGGAAGGCAACGTGGATACGTCTAAAGCAGGCGACTACACCATTACCTATTCTGTTAGCGACGATGATGGCGCTACGCTTTCGAAGGAACGCACTGTTCACGTGGTTGACAACATGGATGCGGATACCGATGGTATTTCGGTTTTGATGTATCACTATGTGTATACGGCAAGCGATACTCCAGACGAAGTCAATGGCAATTATCTTTTAGATACCGACTTAGATAAGCAGCTGGAATGGTTGCAGACTGAGGGTTATTATTTCCCATCTTATGAGGAGCTTTCTGCCTATATTGCAGGCAAGCATTCTCTGCCTAAGAAAAGCGTTGTTGTTACGTTTGATGATGGCGAAACTGGCTTTTTGAAGTATGGCATTCCGCTGTTGGAAAAGCATCAGGTGCCAGCAACTTCATTTGTTATCGCAAGCGATTCTGATGCCGCAGATAAGGTGAAGAATTACGCCAGCGAGTACGTGAGCTTCCAGTCTCACTCGTACGCAATGCATCAGGCGGGTAGTAACGTTGGTCGAGGCGGGCGTATTCATGCCATGACCCAGGCAGAAATTTTGGACGACTTGCAAAAGGCGGCGGCCATCGTTCAAAACAATGAAGCTATGGCGTATCCGTTTGGTGACAACAACGAAACCGCTCATGCGGCAATTCGCGAAGCGGGCATTTTATGCGCGTTTACAATCAACAATGATCAGGTGCATGTGGGTGACGATCCAACCTGTCTTTCGCGTGTGAGGATTTCAGGCGAGTATTCGCTCGACAGCTTTATCTATAGCGTCGAAAACGGCGTGGGCTAGGTTGTTTGGTGAGTGTTTGCGATTGTCTATCGTTGCCAGTAATAATTATTACTGGCAAGTTATCTTCCTAGTTCAAAATAAACGAATAGTGTCCTTGTTTTTGGTGACGGTACTGTTTCGATGCCGTCATTTTTTCGAGCTGTAAGGTATGCGAAAGTGGTTCTTCTATACGACATTCGAACCATATAAGTAATTATCTAATAAAGAAATTTCTATTTTCGCAGTCGAAGTGCGGCAGAGTTTTTATTTGTGCGTTTTTTTGACACCGTACGTAGTATGTAATACGTCTTTGAAATGAAAACCCTAAATATATTCAATTCGGTAATTAACCTGGGGAAATGCCATCTTTTGAAGGGCTTATGAACGTGTTTTATATATGATTAGCATCATGGATGCTTTGAGTTTTGAATTAAAGGACTTGAAGTTAATGGCCTATCCATAAAGTAGAGGAGAAGAAGATTTGGGGATTGCTTGGGGGGAATTTTATGGTTGCAGAAAAAATTGCCAGACAAGGATTAACGATCCGTCATGTTGGTGTAGTGATTACTATGATGCTAGCAATGCTTACTGCTACGGGTATTGTCTTTACGGCGGCAGGATTGTGTTATAGACCAGTTGCTCAGCATTTTGGGGTTCAAACGTCTCAGGTGGCACTTTACATTACTTGTGTATATTTGGCTCAAGCTATTGGTGCAACTCCAGCAGGGTGGTTGTTTGATAAATTCAATCCAAAGGTTGTTTGCGTGATAGCTTCACTTATGATTGTTGTCCCTTATTTTGGGTTTGCTTTTTATCCAGCGATTTGGTGCTATTGGGTTGCTGGCTTTGTTATTGGTCTTGGTTTGGTCTGCGTTGAATTCACTATGACCGCAGGTATTTTAAGTCGCTGGTTCCATACGAATTACGGCACAGTTACTGGGATTGTGTTTGCTATGACAGGCGTTGGTGGTGTTATTTGGAATCTTATAGGTCAGTTCGTTCTTGGTCCTGATTTGCAGGGCTGGCGTGACCTATATTTATTCTTTGGTACTTGCATTGCTGTTGGTACTATTCCATTAATTCTTGTTTTTGTAAAACGTACTCCCCAACAATGTGGAACTCTCCCTTATGGTATGCCTCTTGAATTGGCAGCTGCTCAAGCGGAAGAGGCTAAGATTGCTGGAGCTGCAGCTCAGGAACCTGGGTATAAAGCAAAAGAAGTTCTTCGCATGCCTTTCTTCTGGACATTGCTTTTGGGTGCAGGTTTATTAAACACTATTACTACCATGTCGCAGCTCTTTGCAACTTATGTCCAGTGGTTGGCTCACGATGGCTGGGGAGGAATGGCTCTTGTGGGGCTTTTACTGCTTTCCGGTACACTTGAGGCTTTTGCTTCAGCTGGTCAAGGTGGCGGAAAGGTTCTTATTGGATTTATTGAATCACATTCTGTATTGCTCGCTCAAGCAATTGGTTATGCGGGTGGTTGCATTGGTCTGCTTATGATGTGGTGGATTCCTCAGATTTTCGGAGAAGCAGGTATTTGGCCCATGTTCTTTGGTGGTTTGTTTTATGGCTTGGCCTATGCTTGTTCTACGGCAATGCTTCCTTATATTTGTCGAGAAGTATTCGGAACACATGACTTCGATCGTATCTATTCCTGGATGATTGGGGTGTTTAATCTTATTGGCGCAGCGGGCGCAACAGGTTGGGCTCTTGTCTCCGAAGTGTTTGGTTGGCACGGATTCTTTATTGGAGGCATCATTGTCCTCACTATAACGTTTGGACTTTTGTGCTTCACGTGGGTTGCGGGAGATCGAGCCCGGAGGAAGACGTGGTATACCCCTGACGTTGAAGCTGTTAGGGCTGAGAATAAAAAAGAGGCTGCTGTTTCATAACCTCTTATTAATTTGCAAGACAACAACTAGCGCACCGATTAGGTATCTTAGGGGGGATGTAATCCTCCCTAAGCCTATCGTCAATAGGGAAGAGAGAAAGTCATGGAACAGAGTGTAGGAACTGCCGGGAAGATCAATTTTGAATTTTTATTGCATATTTTAAATCCTGCTCTATTTGTTATTCTTGCAGGAGGTTTAATTCTTGGCTTTGATTTGGCGCCATTAATTATTGTGGGCATCGTTGGATATACAATTTGGGGAATCCTGAATATCATTTTGCATCGAAAAAAGCGCAAAGAATTATTAGCGAATCAACGAGGAAAAAACAAGATAAAAGCGCCCTTTGATTACGGTTTAATAGCGTCTTTTCTTAACCCCGCAGTTCTTTTCGTGCTTATAGTTGGAGTAGTAAAGGGATGGGATCTTTTGCTTCTTGTTTCTGTTGGAGCATTAGGTTATGGTCTCTGGTTCTTTCTGAATTATAAAGAAAGAAGAGCTCGAGAGGTGTTATATAAAAATAGACGTCGCAGGTAAACTTAATATTTCTAGGTTGAATATCAGGCGGATCATTCGTGGTTTGAAAATGTGCGATTACTATATGTCATGCGACGAGAGTTGATCTTTATTGGTTTGGCTAGGTTTGTTGGTTTCCCTATGATTTTGACTCATTCTTTTAGGGCTGCGAGAAAACCTATTGGTCTAATTTGTTACATTCACCGCAAAGCGTCAATATAGTTACAATCTGTATCAACTGGCAGAAGTGTGATTAATGAGCCCTCGTGTCAATTGTTCAAGTCTCCTTTAAATGCGATTGTGAAAACAATAAGAAAAGCGATTCCGAAATTAATCGAAAACTACAAAACGGAATTAAAGTTCAGCAGTAAGGAGGACGCCGAAATGAGTACTGCATTTTTCGATGATCTTATCGTTCTTGATCACACCCGTTATTTAACAGGAGGATATCCAACTCTGCTTATGGCTGATCTAGGCTGCGAAGTGATTAAAATTGAAGAGCTCACAAAGGGCGACTTTTGCAGGCATGAATTTCCCTTCAAAAATAATATGGGTTCGCATTTTGTCGCAATTGGCAGGAACAAAAAGAGCCTTACTCTTGATTTGAAATCCGAAGAAGGAAAAGAAATATATCTTCGTCTTGCAGCTCAAGCTGATGTTGTGGTTGAAAACTATCGAGCCGGAACAATGGATAAGCTCGGCATTGGATATGAAGAAGTCAGAAAGCTCAATCCAAAAATTATTCACTGCTCCATTACGGGATTCGGCAAAAATGACGATCGTAGCCGAAAAGCTCTACATGACTGCAATTTGCAAGCTCTTTCTGGTTTTCAAGACATCAATCAAGGAAAAACCACTCCTCTTCATCTGTGTGATCTTTCTACTGCTATGGTTGCCTCACAAGCCATTCTTGCCGCTTTGTGTCAACGCAGCAAAACAGGAGAAGGAACTTATTGCGATGTTAGAATGTTTGATTCTTTTGTTTGGTGGCAGGCCTTATTGTATCAACGTTGGCAATTTAACGGATATAGTCAGACGTTTAACGATATTGAATACCCAGCAGTAGCCTACAACTACTACACCACAAAAGATGGTCGCAAGTATTCAATAGGAATGGTTGAAAAGAAATTTTTTGAAATTTTTTGTAGAGAACAAGGCGTTGAAGAATTAATAGACTGCCATCTTAAGCGTCAATGGGAAGCACCTGAAGCTTTTGAGAAAATGGAAGTCTTATTCAAATCTAGGACTTTTAATGAGTGGGAGGAATGGTTTAGTACTCAAGATATCTGCTCTGCTCCAGTGCTTACAATTGATGAAGCGGTTGATTACTTAACTAGCAACAATCCAGATTTGGTTAACTATGTTTTGTTCCCTGCAACAGGAGAAACGCTCCAAGTTAACTCCCCTCATCATATTGAGTCTATTCCAATGAGTCTTGATGAAGCAACTCCTCCACCTGTGCTTGGAGAGAATACCGCAGAAATACTATTCCGACTTGGATTCAGTGAAGCAGAAGTAGCCAAATTTCTAAAAGAGAAAGTATGCACTTGTTCACCATTTCTTAATGACACAACAGATCATGTTGCTTAGACGACACGAGAAGCAGAAGAAAGGCGGTCGTATCTACTCTCAATAATCAAGACATCCGAGTTGCAACAAGCTTATAAGCGAATTGAGGTTTAATGCGCTTTCTTATAACTCAGGTGTTTCAAATAGCAAAGGAATATTTCTTAGTCAAAATAATAGTTTAGAAGTGTTCAATAAAAGATTCGCTATGACCCTTTGCTTAATATCAATTCAGTAAAAGGAGGTTTCATTATGAAGAAACTATTTACATTATTATTATCGTGTATGGTAGTGTTTGGTTTAAGTGCATGTACCAACAATAATAAGGATACAGGACAGAGTAATCCTACTAAACAAACTGATACACCAACACAAACAGAAGAATCAATTGATGAAGCATTCTATAAGGATTTTAAAACAGCATTAGAAGAAAGATGGAAAATAGAAGAAAATGATGCAGAACTCACTACAGAACTCTATACTCGTTATGTAGAGACTGAACTTAAATATCTAAGCAAGTATGAGCATAAAGAAGATTCATTTAATAATCATGAAATTGGTGAAGCAGCTGAAGATTATGTAGAAGCCTTAGTTGAAGGTAAACAGATGGCTTATCTCATCGATAAGGATTATACTAAATGGCAACAGGAGTATGAGGATGAAGTATTCGAAGAAAGTACTGAAGCTATTTATAAGTTGAATACTATAAAGAAGATTACTTTTGAAAATGAAGAGAACCAGAAGAAGTTTGATCGTCTTGTGAAATATGGTGAAGAATATAATAAGAGGGATGACTAATGGATAATATTGTCGTATTGAATGATAATGATGGAAATGAATTAGAGTTTGAATATCTTGATTTAATTGAACATAATGAAGAAACATATGTTGTGTTATTACCAGTAGATGATGAAGCAGATGAGGTAGTGATCTTGAGATGTGAAGAATCAGAGGATGATTCTGATGAAGAAAACTATCGTTCAGTAGATGATGAAGCACTACTTAATGAACTGTTTGAAATCTTTAAAGAAAAGAATGCAGATAAGTTTGATTTTGATTAAGAATGAGGGGCACCTGGTGCCCCTTTATTGTGCTTCTAATTTTAATAACGCTTCTTTTCTATCAATACCACCTGCATAACCTGTTAAGCTTCCATTACTGCCTAATACTCTATGACAAGGGACTATGATACTTATTCTATTATGTCCTACTGCTCCTCCTACTGCCTGTGCAGAGAATCTTTTAACACCTCTTCTTTGTGCTAATATATTTGCTATTTCTCCATAAGTCATTGTATGACCATAAGGAATATCACATAAAATTTCCCATACTTCTTTTTGAAAGTTTGTACCTATGAAGTGAAGAGGAAAATCAATAAGTGGCTGTTCTTTCTTAAAATAGAGATCAAGCCATTTTTTTACTTTTAGAATAAGTTCTGTATCTTTTTCTTCATAAGGTTCTTTTAATCCTGATGCATAATACTTCTGATTCTCAAACCATAAGCCATATACACCTATTTCATCTGTCGCAATAAGTATATCTCCTAGTGGTGATTGATAGTGTCCAATATGAGTCATAAGAAGTCCTCCATCATCTTCTTAGCAAGCTTATAAGCACCATATTCTGGTGTATGAATAGGTGGATCTATTGTTTCATTTAAAACAGGTAGAATATATTGAGAAGCCTGTTCAAATACGCCTCCTATATAAGAAATACGAGGTGTTGAGTTATATTGTTTTAAGAGTGTTTGTATGAGTGAACGAATTTCTAAGGCTGCCTGTCTATATATTTCTATTGCATAAGGATCTCCCTGATTGGCAGCTAAGCCATTGATATAAGCATAGGATGCAATAGATGTACGATTCAGGCTATTCATAAATGTGATGATATCATAATCAATATCTAGATGACATTCTTCCATAATTAGATCATAAAGAACTGTTTTTTCTAGTCTACCATCTATTTCTTTACAGAATGTATTGAACATCTTCTTCGCAATCCAATAAGCACTGCCCTCATCCCCTAATTGATAACCCCAGCCTCCACAACGTGTGAGCTTATTATTCTTAAGTGATAAGGCAATACTGCCTGTACCTGCAATAACAACAATACCATCATGACCATCTAGTGCACCTTCTATCGCAATTCTTACATCACTTTCTACTACAAAAGATCTAGGGCAAAATGCTTCTTTACAAATATATTCTATTTTATCTCTTAATTCTTTTTGTTGGCCATATCCTGCTAGTCCCGCACCAATTATTGCAATATGATCAGGATCTAACTGATTAACACCGTTTCTTAATATTTCAATGGCTTGATCTTGTGGCTGAGTGAGAACATGTACTGTAGGAAGAATCAAATTCTTTAAACGTGTTCCGTCCTCATTAAAGAGAACCATCTTTGTCTTTGTGCCACCACCATCTATACCAATATACAACATTTCTGTTACCTCATAGTTTTAGGGATACTTCCATTGTTTTTTAGTAGAGCTTCTTCGCATTCTTTTTCATCTTTACCTGTTAAACCAGATAGAATCGCAATCTTTACATTGTAGTGACATTTAGTTAATAATTTAATTGATTCTTCCTCAGAACAATCTAAAGATTGTGAGACAATGTTGATGGCTCTTGTTTTAAGTTTTTCATTGGTAGGTTGTAAATCAACCATGAGATTTTTATAGACCTTACCTCTTTTAATCATGACAGATGTAGAAATCATATTTAAAACAAGCTTTTGGGCAGTACCTGCCTTCATTCTCGTAGAACCAGCAATAACTTCTGGACCTGTAATGACTTCAATTGGATAGTGGGAGTATTTTGATATTTCCCCATTGTGAACACAACAAATAGAAACTGTCTGGCATCCTAGTGTGCGCGCATATTCAAGTCCGCCAATGACATAAGGTGTTCTGCCTGATGCTGCAATACCACATACAACATCTTTGTCTGTTAAGTGAATATTCTTTAAGTCCTCCACAGCAAGATCCTGAGAATCTTCTGCACCTTCTATAGCTGCTGTGAGCGCTTCTTTTCCACCTGCGATTAATCCCTGTACTAGACGAGGATCAACACCATATGTAGGAGGACATTCCGAAGCATCTAATATACCTAATCTACCTGATGTACCTGCACCAATATAGATCAATCGACCACTTTTACACATCTGGTAATAAATACAATCAACCGCAATTGATATTTTTGGTAGAACTTCTTTTACAGCTAAAGCCACCTTCTGATCTTCATTGTTAATAGTAGTAAGAATATCTATAGTAGACATTTCATCTATATGTAATGAGTCAGGATTAGACTGTTCTGTATCTAATTGATTTAAGTTCATTGGTGGTTCCTCCTTTCTATTTCATTATAAGCGTGATGAAATGTTATTTCTATAATAAAAGACTCACAGTGAAATATGAGTCTACTTTTTGAGTATAGAGACATTGTCTTTAGAATCTATGAGATTCTTTTTATGTTCTTCAAAGTTCTTCTTAAATACACCATAGTACAATAAGTCAGTTATCACGAATGAAGAGATACGAGAAGAAACAGCACCTATACGCAAAGCTTTTTCTTCACTTGGTACTTTAAGTGAGTAGGTACTTAGTTTAGAGATTGGATTAGAGTTGATCTGTGTTATAGAAATAAATGGTATTTGTTTTTCATGTAACACTCTAGCAACATCTACTAAACCAGTTGTAGAACCTGAGTAACTGATAATAAGTGCTGCATCATTTTGATCCATGCTTTGGGCAAAGGTCATCTGTACATGTAAATCAGCGTTATAGATCACCTTCTTGCCTATACGCATGAGTTTTTGATAGATATCTAAACCAATGACTGATGAACCACCTACACCAAAGAGATAGATAGTAGAAGCATTATTGAGTAAGTCTATTGATGCTTCTAGTGTATCTATGTTTATTAACTGGTATGTTTTTAAGACTGTATTCATATTTAATCTACAGCCTTTTTCTACTAGTGTACTGATATTATCTTCTGGTTCAAAGATGAGATCTACTTCTTGTTGTTTTTCTTCTTTAGTTGATTGAGCTAAGTTCATCTTTAGATCACTAAAGCCTTTAAAACCTATTTTCTTTGAGAAACGGATAATAGCAGCTGCAGAGGTATTTGTCTTCTCACCTAGTACCTGTGCAGAATCCTGTAAGATATCATTTTGTAGTATATAGTCAGCTATTAGCTTCTCTGTAGTAGTATAGCTATCATTGTATTCTTCTATTCTTAAGTATGCATTCATAGGACCACCCCCGATTAACCCTATTATAGCATATGGAAAGAGTTGTTTTGTATATAAAAATATCCCCTAGAGGGGGATTGGAAATCATGAGATTTCCGTACTTGCCATTTTATACTGTCAAAAATTCAGTTTTTATAGAAAACATCATAATTAAGTTGTTCACATCATTTTAATCAGCGCTTAAAAAGATTACC